>OBZW01000169.1_pt1 | contig 62363 bp, 55 predicted proteins | sample 1477021 | NCBI WGS metagenome assembly OBZW01 (sample SAMEA2580262, study PRJEB22360) | human gut metagenome | biome: human gut; feature: human-associated habitat; material: faeces | place: Denmark | collected 2008/2010
CTTCTGCAAAGGGGCCTTTTCTTTTCGCCCGTGCCGGACGGACTCTCTTTTTGTGTAGGCTATGTGCATCCGGACGGCAGGGCCTTCCTACTCGGGGGGATTTTGGACAGGAGCAGTGGATCAGACTGGGATGGGGCACGTTTTTGTAACCGGTTAGGAGACATGAGATGTGAATTCTTTCATCACTGGCTGATAATGGTGTGTACCCTTTCGATGCTACTCCATTCCGAAAGGAATCTCTGCCAGTACATTCATGTCGCCGTTTTTGTCTATTACTTGTAGTATAAATTGTGTGGCGTCGGAGTGGTCGAATACCATTCCCTGTATCTGGCCTCCGTTTTCTGTGTCTGTAGTGTTGCTGCCGAATTCTTCATATACGCGGTTTCCATTGGTGTCTGTCAGGATGACTGCAGGGTTTCTTTCTATATATTCTTCGGGCATGAAGAGTTCGATGTGCATGTTACTTGGTGTTTGTGTTACTTTCTGTACAATGAATCCGTTGTTTTCTGCATTTGGCTCTGCTTCTTTGTTCTGAGTTGTATCCATGGTTGGCTTGAATTTCAAAGTCCAGCTGCCTTTTATGCTTTTGAATCCAAGTCTGCTGAAGTCTACTTTGCCGTAATTCTCCAGGGTTGTGTCTTCCTCTTCACCGAATCTGTGGGCTCCTATGGCGTCTGCGTGTATTTCTACTGCTGTATTTTCGGTGAATTCACCATTTTCTACATACGATAAAGGTATCCTCATGAGGGATACATAGACTCCGTCCTCAGATTTTTTTCCGGATAATATTTCAGTGGTGTATGCCTCTTTTCCATCTACTGTAAGCCAGGCCCAGAAGGAAACCGGATCCCCTTCCTTGTAGGTGAGCAGATCGAGTCTGTCGGCGGTGTTCAACTCCGGATCCTCTGAGCGCATGGAAAGGGTAAAATATAAATCCAGTCCGTCACAATATGCATCTGTCACGCTGATGGTGATTCCCTGGTCTTCCGCTACATTTGTGATCTCCTCTTCGGGCTCTGTTACTACCGGCTTGGAATGCTTCTCGATATTGCTGTACGCGGTCTTGTCTTTCTCGGGGTAAGGGTTATCCTCCCGCATCTTCTGCAGGCGGCCGAATACATCTCCCAATAGCGGGATATCCTTTGCCAGCGCCGGGTTTACATAAAATACGCCCGACAGTACAATGACCATGCATACTGCTGCTGCAGCAATCCCCAGCCCTCTATACATCCTTTTCTTTTGGCTGCCGCCCTTAAGTTGCTTCATACGCACCTCACCGCTGCGGATTTTGTCATACATTTCCTCCATACGGCCGTCTACAATTTCCGGTATCTTTATATCATTCTGCAATGCTTCTTTCAGTTCGATATCATGATCCTGCCTGTTCATCCCTGCACCTCCATTCCATATGCTGACGACGGGTTTTCCTTCAGATATATTTTTTTAAAGGAGTTCCGCCCCCGCGATAACCTCGTTTTTACGGTATTCTCGTTCATCTCCAGTATAGAGCCGATTTCTTTGATACTAAAGCCTTCCACATAGTAAAGCAGCAAGACAATGCGGTACTGATCCTCCAGCTGATTCAACATGCCTAAAAACTCCCTGCCAGACGTATCCACCTGCATTTCCTCCAGTTCTGGATGTTCATATATCGGCACCATTTTTCCACGCTCCTTTAATATGCGGTTACAGTGATTAATTAGTATTCTGGTCAGCCACGTCTTAAAAAATTCCGGCTGCCGCAGGCCCTGCAAATTTTCAAAGCTGCTCAAAACCGTGTCCTGCATCGCGTCTGCAGCGTCTGCATCATTTTTCAGCATGCTGACTGCAATTTTATACAAAGCCTGCTTGTGCTCTTCCATTAATGTTATAAAAGCTTCCTTATTACCGGCCTGCGCCCTTTTTACCAGATTTTTCAACTTCACACTCCCCCTTTGTATCGCAGCTTATGTCTGATATTTCATCGTCACGCCCAAACATTTTGTCCAGCGGGACTATTACATCGAAAATAAGTAGCAAGTTAATTATTATTCGAGGTACTAGCGGTTATCACACCTGCTCTGTCTTAGATAATAGTATTCATATTTTTATTCAATCGATTGATACTAATTAGATAAATAAATAGATTGAAAAGTTTCAGCATATTGAAAAAATTATAGGAAATTATTTCCATATGAATTTAATTAATTTACCTTCTGCCTTCAGGTTCATACTGCAATCTATCATATCCCGCATAATCAGCCTTTATTTTACTCATAATAATAAAGCCATAATTTTATTTATGAGGAGGTGTCCAAATGGATCAAAACTATCAGATAGCCGACATATCCGGTCAATGTGTCCATGAGATTGACAAGCTGCAGAAAACTCTGAAAGAAAAAACCAACCAGGAAATTGTACTGATTGCTTATACGCCGTCAGAAAAGCAGGATTAGAGCAGTAAAGAAGAAAGACCGGACACTAAAATATGAGATATGCCAAGTTCTATGTGCAAAATAATTCTAACACAAAAGGTCATTTTCCTGTATAAAATCAAGAAAATGACCTTTCATTACACGTATTCTTGTTTTTAGTGATTATTCTCTTCCCCCTATAGAAGTGGGAGATTTTCACTTTTCTTGTTAAATAATAATCGCACTAGTTATCTGCTGGTTCCATCCGCAGCTTTTTTCTTTGGAGGATGTATCCGGATACAGAGCAGTTCTTTTACTTCCTCAAAAATCTTTTCAGTAGCCACATCGATCATTAGCCATCTGGAGCCGTTAAATACATTAGTATTCTTATAAAGTTCCTGCAGATATGAGCTGAAGGATCCCAGCATCAGTTCCGTCTCCGGCGCTTCTTTTCTCCCAATCGATATGAGGCAGGTGAAATATCCTTTATTCGGATATAACGTGCACAATGCCCTGCTGCTTTTCTTATATTTCACATTCCATCCCGGCGCCCCGGAACATCTGCTGTATTCTATGGCCGGCTTTATGGAATACGTCTCTTCAATAAATTCACACAGCCCTTCCCAAAACGGACAGTCCACATAAGCGCTGATGTCCTCAAATTCAGGTTTGTCCTCTCTTGTATATGCTTCAATCCATCCCATGATATTTCCTCCGTAAGTTTGTATTCTCATGTATCATACCACAATAATCAGGACAGCTGTGTGTCGTCTTTATTTCTTTTTAACCGGATAACATACTTCTGTCACCAGATCGTCCGGGCTTTTCGCCTCATAGGGGCTTACATGGTAAATACAGAACGAGGGGCCGTCGAATTCATAGCCGTTCTCCTGAATCCATCTGGCAACAGATTCGTTCACCTTTGTGATCTGGTCATAGCTTCCGCTGTATGTTGCTGAAGCCATCTGAACCGGCGCCACGGTCTTGAATCTCACATGTTCGGTGTCATTATAAGATCCCTCCACGCAAGCCTGTATTTCAACATCTACATCGCCGTCTTTGTACCCCTCGTCGTGGAATATTGCAAGTCCATAGCACGGCACGGCCTGTTTCAAATTCTGGGAAGCAGTCTCCTCATTTAACATCTGCCACAGCATTCCTTCCGCATCATATGCCGGAATTACCTGGCGCACACTGGCTACATACCTCTGGGGGAGCGTCTTTAACGTTACTTCGTAATTCATAAGATTACCATCCTTTCTCAACCATCTGATCGTATTGTCCAGAACCTGTAACCGTTCCTTTGTCAGCCGTTCCTGCTCCTCCAGCTCCCTGCGCTTAACCAGCAGAAACTCTTCTATAGCCCGGGGATCATCATACTTTTCTAAGATCTCCCCGATCACTGCAAGGCCAAAACCCATGCTTTTCAATACCTGGATTCTTTCAGCCAGCGGCAGCTGGGATACGCCATAGTAGCGGTAACCGGAGAGGTCATCCACGACCTCCGGCTTCAGCAGGCCAATCTCATCATAATGGCGCAGCATACGGATACTGATTCTTGACAACTTCGAAAAATCTCCTATTTTTAACATTGGTACCACCTTTCACATGTGTCTGTTTCTGAGCTCATTTATACCATACAGTATACCATAATGTGAGAGTCAAGTACTTATCGGGATTTAGTCGGCTAGCTTTCGCCTAGTCGACGGACGGGGACGCTTCATGAATGGATGTTCTCCGGAAGGTTTTCGGCTATCCATTTATGAAGCGTCCCCGTCCGCGCCGAGACTAAATTTCGTCGCTAAATCCCGATGTGAGAGTCAGGAGAAGTTCCGGACTAAGAGATCGCTTTTTTCTATAAAGTCCTCGATTGTATCAAACCCAGACTCTTCAAGCATTTTCATTACATAAGGGTTTTCCAGCGGGGTCGCAAAGGGAGCGCTTTCTCCATATGCATTTACCTGCCTGCGCCCTTCTTTTCGGTTCAAGATGGCTTTGGGACCTCCCACGCATCCACCCTGGCACCCCATTCCTTCGAAGAAATTGGCATCCGTCTCTTTGTTCTGAATCCGTTTAATTAATTCCCGGCAGGCCGGTATACCGTCTGCCTGCTCTGCCTTCACCTTTATCTTCCGATCCGGTCTCAGCTGCTTTTCGGTCTCCTGCACGGCCTCGCTCACGCCGCCGGTCCTTGCGTAGATCCGGCCTGCCCTGGAGGAATGCTCCTTTTCTTTATCGGCCAGTTCCTCCGGGTGGATGTCCGCGGCCTCAAAGATATCCTGTATTTCCTGAAATGTCAGCACGTAATCCACAGCCCCGGCAATATCCGGCTCTTTTGCCTCGCTCTTCTTTGCCAGACAGGGACCTGCAAATACAGTGAGTGCATCCGGATGCAGCTGTTTTATCATTCGCCCGCAGGCAACCATGGGAGATACGGCCCCCGGCACATGGGGCATCAATTCATGATACATCTTGCGGATCATAGAGATCCAGATTGGACAGCAGCAGCTTGTAAGCTGGTAATCCCCTTCTTCGTTGACATGTTTATCAAACTCCAGCGCTTCCTTTAAGGTCAGGATATCCGCAAAAAGAGCAACCTCCACCATTCCCGTGAAGCCCAGGGCCTGAAAAGCGGTCCGCAGCTTTCCCGGAGTTACTTTTTCCGAAAACTGTCCCAAAAACGCCGGGGCAACCATCATGTATACAGGCCCTTCTGACTCCCTTACGGCCTTCATTGCCGGAAGCACGTCCCTGCCCGCTGTGATTTTATCTGTCTTGCATGCCTCAATACACGCCTCACACCCGGTACACAGCTCCGGGTTGATGAATAATTTTCCATCCTCCCCGACCTCAATTGCGTCAAAAATACAGCTGTTCTGGCACGCACGCTCATATTCACACTCCTCGCACGGCTCATTAAAGACGACCGGTGCATGGCTCTGGGGATGTAGAAGACAATCCAGATGATAGGGGTGGTACTCAGGCGGCAGAGGCGCTTTTAGTGATATTTTCCGGTTCAGAATCTCCCGGTACAGCTCTTCAAATGTTTTCATTTTAATTTCTCCCATTTCTAACTGATATTACCAGTTATTATGGGCGGAGCGTTCTGTTTTTATGCACATGCAAAACGCCCGGATGCCGTAACGGCACCGGGCGCAGACGAACCATGTATAATAATTCTTTTCGCTGTATGTCAGTCTTTCCTTGTGTCCCCCCAGAAGAACAGGGCCACCGTTCCGGGGCCTGTATGGCTTCCGATCGTTGTCCCAACACTGTTGATCACAACTTTTCCATTCAGCTTTGGAAAACGCTCTTCTATCATATCCGCCACTTTTCTCGCATCATTGTAGCAGTCCGAATGGGATATAAAACACTTTCCGGAGTAATCCAGCCTGTTCTCTGCAAACAGTTCCATTTTCTTTACGATCTCCCGGATTACTTTCTTCTTTCCCCGGATCTTAAAGCGGGGGATCAAGTGCCCGGTGTGATCCATGTTGAGCAGCGGACAGATCTCCAGCGCTGTTCCAAACCAACCGGAAACCTTGGATATACGGCCCCCTTTTACATAAAAGGTGAGATCTGTTGAAAAAAACCAGTGGTGCAGATTCAATTTGTGAGCCTCTGCCCATTGGTACACTTCCTCCAGGCCCTTACCTTCGTCCCGCAGGTCGGCCAGACGGTCCATAAGCAGTCCGTAACCGGAAGAAGCCCCCAGTGAATCCACAATAAAAATCTTCCTGTCCGGAAACTCCTCCAACAGTGCCTCTTTCGCAGTCTCCGCAGAATTAACCACTCCGGACAGCCCGGATGACAGGCACACATGCAGAATGTCCTTTCCCTGGATAAGTATGCTGCGGAAATACTCCATAAATTCCCCCGCATTTACCTGAGAAGTCTTGGTATCGGCTCCTTCTTTCATTCTGGCATAAAAAACATCAAAGGGCATACTCTGCCCCAAATCATCCGTATATTCCACACCGTCCAAATAATAATGAAAGCATATGAATGAGATATCCCGTTCTTTAAAATGCTCCGGCGACAAATCCGCAGTCGAGCAACAGCTTAATGCATAATTTTCCACAATCCTCTCCCCCTTTTCTGCTGCATTTATAATTTTATCTTACTCGTATATCACAGTTATGTCAACTATTTTATATAGTTGTTAATACTACTTTGTGCATTTTTAACCCCGGAAAAATAAATTTCCTGACCATATTTCTACGAAAGTTATCTGATACCGCCCTAGTGTCTGTCTGTATCTCTGGCAGAAGCGATTTCCGTACTATTTTAAAGGAATCTGGTGCATTGTTAATCCTGTCACAAGCATCTAAAATGAAAGAAAAAAGATACAAGGAGGATTCTATATGACTTCAAAAGAACGCGTAATGGCAGTATTTTCCCATCAGATTCCGGACCGTATTCCCATGTGGTGCGGTGCGTCTCCTGATTTTATGGCAAAGGCGCGCAGCTTTCTGAATGTTAAGAATGACGAAGAGGTTCTGCGGCGTTTCCATGACGATTTCCGTCGGGTTTATTCACGTTATGCCGGCCCGGACAAATTTAATCCGGACTGTGGTCCCATAAATGGAAAGACAAAATCCATATTTGGCATTGAAAGAGAAGGCATTGGCTATGGCCAGGCAGCGGCGCATCCCCTTGCCAATGCTGAAATCGAAGAAATCCATACCTATGCCTGGCCGTCCCCCGACTGGTTTGATGTCTCACATATCAGAGAAGACGCACTGGCATGGAAGAATCAATATGCTGTCCTGGGCGGGGAATGGTGCCCTATTTTTCATGATGCCATCGACCTGCTCGGCATGGAAAATATGTTGATCCTTATGTATGAAGACCCGGATATCGTACACGCCGTGCTTTCCCACATCACAGATTTCTATTATGAGCTGTCAGCAAGAGAATTTGAGGCGGCCCAAGGGGCAATCGATATTTTCTTTATCGGAAATGACCTGGGCAGCCAGACCGGACCTCTGCTGGGCGAAGAATTGTTCCGCAAATTTCTATATCCTTATTTGAAGCGGCTGGGGGATCTTGGCAGGGAATACGGACTTCCTACGATGATGCACTGCTGCGGCAGCTATGCCCAGCTTATGCCGGCGCTAATTGAGAGCGGCATCTCCGCCGTCCAGAGCCTGCAGCCGATCACCAGGGAAATGCAGCCGGCTAACCTGAAAAAACGCTTCGGAGAAAGGCTTATCCTCAATGGATGTATCGATTCAATCAGCGTACTTATAAATGGAAGCATAGAAGATACAGTCAGGGTAACCCGTGAAACCATCAAATGCATGAAGCCCGGAGGCGGCTACATTCTTTCCCCGAGCCATGACTACCTTCTGGAAGAGACTCAGGTTGAGAATGTACTCGCTATGTACGATACCTGCCTGGAAGATGGCTGGTACACTGCGTCAGAATCTGAGCAAAATATACGCAGTAACATTTAACCGTTCTATCCTGGAAAGGCCAAAATCAATATTTCTTTGGTTGAATAAGACTTGCCAGTACCTGGTAGAGGTACTCAACATCCACCGGTTTTGTCACAAAGCCATTCATTCCGGCATCAGCCGCAGCATCGGCGTCCTCTTTAAACGTATTCGCAGTCATAGCAATAACAGGAATCTCTGCCGCATCGGCCCGATTCTGGCTGCGAATGGCCCTGCACGCTTCCAGCCCGTCCATGACGGGCATCTGAATATCCATCAGAACCGCCTGATATTCACCCGGGCTGCTTTCCAGGAATAAATCGAGCGCTTGTTTTCCATTCTCTGCCCGCTTCACCGCTGCACCCTGCATCTTCAGCAGCTCAATGGCGATCTCTGCATTTAGGTCATTATCCTCGGCAAGGATAAAATTCATGTGCTCCAGGAAGTGATCGTTCTTCGTCTTTTCCGGTTTTGGCTCCAGCGCCCCAATTGGAAATTCAATAGTGAAATAAAATTCACTGCCCTTTCCTTCTTGGCTGGCAAGCTTCAGTTCACCCCCCATCAGCCTTATGAGCGTCCTGCTGATAGCCAGTCCCAATCCGGTTCCCTGGCTTTTGGAAAAGCTCGTGCCTACCTGTTCAAATGCCTCAAAGATGCGATTCTGATTTGCCTCGGAGATCCCCATACCATTATCAATAACCTGGAATCTATATGCCGCTTTCTTTTCAGAACGCTGCATCTGCGTCACACATACTCTGACCCTTCCGTCCTCAGGGGTAAACTTAAAGGCATTCGAAATCAGGTTAGCAAGCACCTGCTTCAGGCGTACTGAGTCCCCGACAATCACGTCGTCCTGAATCTCCTTCTTCATCCAAAAATCTAATCCCCGCCTTTTTGCTTCCGCCGTCATCATGCTTTCCAATTCATCCAGAATCTGCTCCAAAGAGAACGGCTCGCTTGCCACTGTCATCATACCGCTTTCAATTCTGCTCATATCCAGGATGTCACTGATCAAACTCAGCAGATAACGGGAAGAGGCACGTATCTTGGAAAGATTCTCCCTTACGTTATCCGGTACGCTGTCCATCATACAGGTCAGGTCGCTGATACCGACAATTGCATTCATGGGGGTTCTGATCTCATGACTCATCCTGGACAAAAATTCCCCTTTCGCACGGCTTTCAGCTTCAGCCCGCTCCAGGTTTACCTGCATCTTTGCCGCATGAATACGATAGCGCGCCATGATCAGGATAAAGATGACTACCAGAATAGATATCCCTGCCAGTATGGTTATAAACAGCATAGGATTCGCATAAATCATCTGGCTTGCCGAAAGATGACCTGTGCCTATGGATATCATATTCCGGCTCTCTATCGTCTCCTTCTCATCACTGGTCATTGTGTTAATGGCTTTGTTCATGATTGTCAGCAGCTCTCCCTCAACCGGACTGGGCATTGCAAAACTCATATCATTTTTTTCATTGATCACAGTATTCGGGACGACATTTTTAAACTGATTCGCCTGTATTTCCTGCTCGATTCTTGAAGAAAGGCCATAATAAAAGTCGACTTCTCCGCTATTAACTGCACGCAGCGCTTCGGTCACAGTCTCATAGTACTTTACCTTTGATACATGGATGCTGCCAGGCATCACCCGCCCTTTGGTCACTGCCCCGATGAGCCCTTCCGAAGGAAATGTCACAGACTTATTACGTGCTATGATGTCATTCAGAACCGCATACGGCTTTGTTACTGCCAGATTCATCTGGGCGCCTTCGTTATCGGTGCCAAGAAAAGAGCCGAGCATGTCCGCTTTTCCCTGTTTCACCAAGTCCAGTGAATCGCTGTAACTGTCCGCATAAACAAACTCAAACTTCAGCCCGGTAAACTCCTCCACCTTTTTCAGCACATCCGGTATCATGCCGTCGTGCTGGCCGTCATCATCTTCTATGCAATACAGAGGATGCCACTTTTTCAATACAGCTACTGTTACCGTTTTCTTCTGGCTGATGTAATCCAGTTCAGGCTGATTCAAATAAATAGCAGACATTCCGGAATCGGGAAAATTAGCCTCGTAACGCTCCTCGGCAAAATTCGGATTAGAGTCGATAATTTTTGCCATTGTCATATTCAATCCATCAAGAACTTCCTGATTATTCCCTGTTGTCACGATATAGTGGGGCTGTGAATCAAACTTTGCTACCAATCGGAACCTTCCGGAATCTTCTGTACTGTTTCCCAGAAGCATATCCACGCTGCCGTCTTCCAGTAAATGATAAAAATTTCCATTTACATGCTGTTCCCGCGGTAATTCAATCAATTCAGCATTTATTTCGTTGCTGTCCAAAAAAACCTTAAGGCGGCGGATATTCTCAGCCGCATTTTTATATACGCCGATCTTTTTTCCGGACATACTTTTCCAGTCAAAAGCCTTTATACTCTCATCGCCTTTTCTCGCTAAAAGGATAGATTTGCTGTAGCCGGTGTTGTAATCCGGATATGCAAAATATTCTTCCATTCCTTCCAGATAAAAACTGCCGCCCATCAAATCGTATTCACCCGCTAGAAACTCGTCAATCATGGTTTCACCTGTTGTGTCGATATATTCATACTTCCAGCCTGTATACTTGGCGATCTCATTTAGATAATCCACCACGATACCATGCCTCGTTCCATCCTCACTTGTCTCCGTAAATCCTTCCAATTCCGGAAAAGCAACCCGAAGGACACGCTGTTCTGTCTGCTCTTCCGCCTGCACAGGCGCCGCTGAACAAAACAATGCAGCTGCCAACAGCATGATGCAGTTTTTCATTCTCCCCTTCCATAGTATCTTCATATCCCAGAGCTCCTTTTTCATATTGGTTTTGCCGCTTCTGATTATATCATACGTGCCCTGCCGATGCGGCCTGTTCGCAAATACCTTTCCATTCCTCTGCCAGCGTCTATTCCAGTCTCGGCAGAATCTCCCCCAGTACCTCAACAGCCTCATTCAGTCTACTCAGTTCTTCCTGGCTCAGCTTTTCTTCCAGGGAACGAAGAAAATCTTTATTTTTCAGATAATATTCATCTAAATAGGCAGTGGCCTTCGGAGTAAGCCGCAGCCAGATCATCCGCCTGTCATTCTCATGGTACTGCCGTTCTATAAATCCATACTTATCAAGCTTATCCACCAGCTTGGTGACCTGCTGTTTCGGAACCTTCAGCTGCTGTGCCAGCTCCGTCATTGTCACTGTCTCACATTTCCTGACTGTTTCCAGACAGTAGTAAGTCTCCAGGCTCATCTCCCGGTGCAGTGTCTCTTTAAACGGACGCACCAGTTTTGAATGCCAATCCGGCATTACCAAAAGCAGATTTTTAACAAATTGTTCCGAATATTTTTCTTTTTTCATCTTTCTCTCCGTTGACAAATAAAGTTGATCGTGTTATGCTTTTAAATTAGTAAATAAAATATGACTATCATCATTGTTTAATCTTTATTGTACCATCACCAATTTCTAAATTCAAATACTATCCATGCCAAACTAAACAATTAAAGGAGATGACGCTGTTTATGAAAAACTACATACAAAATTTCATTGAAAATGTAAAAGATAAATTTCGTTTCGGTACGCTGAGTTTTATTTTTATTATCGCCTACGTTAATATCTTTCAGCATATCTTTGGTCCTGAAAATTCCATTGTGGGCGTTATCTTTACTATAATGATGTCCGCTTCTATGGTCCGTGATCTGACCGCTACTCCGGTAAGGCATCTGATCCTCCAGTCCGCCGTACTGGTCTGGATCGCACTGGCGGCATGCTGGGTTGTATATCTGCCGATGCCGCTGTCCCTCGTCATTAATTTTATCACACTATTTATGATTTTGTATGCTTTTACTTACGAATATTCCACCCATATGTACTTTCCTTATATTCTTTCCTACCTGTTTCTCATCTTCATCACGCCGGTGGATGCCGCCCATCTGCCAAAAAGACTTGTTGGCATGCTGGTGGGCGCCCTGTCCATTATTCTGTATCAATGGGTCATGGGAAGAAAACGTGTCGCTGAGACTGCACAGGATGTACTCACTGAAATGATAGACGATATCTCAGGTTATATTGCCTGGCTGCTGCTGGAATCGCCTGATAAGCTGGATCTCTCCGATATACGTCACAAGCTGTGCAGCCTGAGCCAGATCGTCTATGACAGAAGAAAAAAAGCACTCTGTATCTCGGACGCCGGTTTCTGCATGGTTGAGGCTGGACGCGGCCTGGAACACCTGCTGGCCTATCTTCAGGAGATTCCACGGAAAACGGTACATTCTGAAAAAAAACTGCTGCATATGTCGGACCCGGAGAAAAAGCTGCACTACCGTAAAACGGCTCTTTCTCTGAAAATACAGCTTCAGATGGCTCTGGACTGGAGCCCTGTGCGGGGAATCTATGCACTGCGAGTTGCAATGATCCTGACCTGTGCCACAGCGCTCGTACAGTATTTGGCACTGCCCCACGGAAAATGGCTTCTCTTTACCCTGGCTTCCGTATCACTGCCCTACGCAGACGATGTCCCCCAGAAAATGAGAAAACGTATCATAGCTACAATTGCAGGCGGCCTGATCTCCGTTGTCATCTATTCTCTAGTCCCCTCTCCAGTCGGACGGACCGTTGCAATGATGCTGTCAGGATACCTGTCTTTCTTTTTTGCAGATTACACAGAAACTTATGCATGCTCTACCATCGGAGCACTCGGAGGAGCGGTCTTTATGAACGCATTTGGTTTCCAGGCAGTAACCGAGATGTTCCTGGTCCGCTTCTCGTATATATTGGTTGGTGCGGCTGCGGCATATGTACTGAACTATATGATGTTCCCTTACAGCCGTGACAGAGCGACCCGCGCGCTCTGGAAGAAATATCAGTCCAATATGGAACTGCTGGACAAAATTAAGCACACAGAAAAGCCGGATTCTCAACTATACTATACCCTGGTTATTCTGACTCATCTGCAGGAAGATAAACTCATACGAAATGCGGAGGAAGACCATAAAAATCACGGTTCATCCGGCTCTATGCGCTGGAATCTGGTCAAATCCAGCGATGCATAACTTCCAGCAGCCGTCCGATCTCCAGTGGTTTTGCTACATGCTCGTTCATCCCCGCCTGTTTTGCCCTGTAAGCGTCATCCGCAAATGCGTTGGCCGTCAGAGCAATAATTGGGATCTTCTCTGCATCCGGGCGCTGTCCGTTTTCTGCAAGTTTCCGGATCGCCCTTGCAGCGCCGTAGCCATCCAGCACCGGCATCTGGATATCCATCAAAATGAGGGCAAACTCTCCCGGCATTCCGGCGCAGAAGAGATCCACGGCCTCCTGTCCGTTGGAAGCACATATAACATCCAGCCCATAAGCAGTCAGCAGTTCCTCGGCGATTTCCCGGTTCAGCGCATTGTCCTCCACCAGCAGTATCCTCATATGCCCGGCGAATCCCGCCTCGGGCCCCGGCTGTACCGAAAAATGGGGATATACAGCTCCCTCTTCCTCCTGTGCAAGTTTTAGGAAGATCGTGACAGTAAAACGGGATCCCTTATTTAACTCACTCTCCACCTGGATGTTGCCGTTCATCATCTGTACCAGATTGCGGGTAATAGCCAGTCCCAGGCCAGTTCCCTGAATTCTGCTCACACGGGAATCTTCTGCCCGTTCAAAGGGCAGGAACATCTTGCTTTTAAACGGTTCCGACATGCCTATTCCGTCGTCTTCCACAACAAATTCGTAGCATCCGATCCCATTCCTTCCTGAAAGCTTTTCTTCCAGCCGGACATTGATATGACCGTTTTCATTGGTATACTTTACTGCATTAGAAAGCAGATTAAGCAGAATTTGCTTTACACGCACGGCATCCCCATACACCCAGCAGTGTTTTGGCTGCTTTACACAGGCTGTGTAAGCCAGCTTATGGCTGTCCGCATCGGGGCGGATGATCTCCGACACCTCCTCCAGTACGCCGTCAATCCGAAACTTATCCTCACTGAGCGCTACGCTGCCCGCTTCAATCTTGGACATATCCAGCACTTTATTGATTAATTCGAGAAGATGCCCTCCGGACAGATCGATCTTATTCAGGCAGTCTTCCATCTTTTCCTTATCCTCCATATGATTCTTGGCAATGGTGGTCATGCCCAGAATCGCATTCATCGGAGTTCTGATATCATGGCTCATCTTTGAAAGGAAATCAGACTTCGCCTGGTTTGCCTTATTCAGGGAATCATAAGCTTCTTCCAGTGCGTGCTTAGCCCGTTTTTCTTCCTCATAATATTCCAGTTCCTTCTGTTTTTCTGCACTGATATTACGAAACGCGATGATTGCAGTATCTGGTTTTTCGTTCTCCGCCTTTCTGAGATGCACTTCCATACGCAGCCACAGCTCGGACTGTCTGTTCCGGAATTCCACCTCCATATGCCGGTTCTCTGTTTTTAACTCTCTCAGAAGATTTTCTTTTCTGCAGATATCAGATACCTTATTCCAGTCAGCAAGATTAATTTCCCGCAAAATATAACTGCGGAGCTGGCCGGAATAGGAACCGTTTCTGGGAGGCGCCATTACACTTCCCGCCTCGGGCAGCCGAACCGCATAATAAGTGTCTTCCTCCAGATTCACATAGAAAATACTCACATACACGCCATTGATTGCCTGGAGCGCAGACTGGTTCATGTAGAGGCGTTCACTGTTTTCTGAGAGCTCCGACTTCATCCTATGGATATTATAGAGTGCGCCTACCACGCGGGCCGGCTTTCCATTATCCATCACGAGCCGTCCGTTTGCCCTATACCATAAATAACTGCCAAGACCTGTCCGCGGAGTTGAACAGCGCACCTCAAACACTTCGGTCCGCCCTTTGCATATGTTATCCATTACCATTGGGACATCATCGGGATGCACAATCTCCTGCTCCAGCAGTGCTTTAGAATAATTTTCTATCTCGTTGCGAAGAACCCCCTCGCCCGTGATCGGTTCATAGCTGATAAAACGGTCTGCCTCCATATCGTATTCAAACATGACGGCAGAGCTGACCTCCATGGCCACACGGTACATTTCCTGCTCCCGGTTCAGCTGCTCCTGAAGGATCTTTCTCTGCGTGATATCTATAACAGTGCGCTGCAGGATATTTTCACCTTCAGACGTGGTTCCCACAATCATAGTGGTACCCTGCATCCAGTGGACAGAACCGTCTTTCCAGATAACGCGGTACTCATTATCCTTGTAATCCCCGATTTTATTCAGCCCATAATATATCTCATGCAGAACTTCCCGGTCTTCCGCGCTCACTGCCCCAAGCACACCTTCCTGCCAGTCCCCCATCCCCTCTTCTATACTGTGATATCCCATCAGTAAAACAACGGCCCAGTTAAGAGAAATTAAGCGGTAACTGCCGTCACGGCATTGAACAAAGCGTATAATCCCGCAGGGTACGGTATCGTAGATACTCGTCAGCAGTTCGGTCTGCTCGCGAAGACGCTGGGCATCCTCCTCAGATCCCGTTATATCCAGATACAGGCTGTTGACCATCCAGTTTCCGTCCGCGTCCTGTGCCTTTTTTCCACTGTCAATAATCCACTTCAGACTTCCGTCCTTACACCGGACCCGGTATTTTGTGGAATACTCCAGCCCGCCGTCTTTGAAGGCTTCCGCGCAGTCGGCCAGCGCCTGTTCCAGGTCCGGAGGGTATACTGTCCCCACCGCAGTGCCGCCTGTGGCCTCCATAAACTCCTCCACCGTATAGCCAAACAGGCCGGCCGCCTCCCTGCTCACAAATGCAAAAGAATAGGTATCATCGTCATTGCTGATTTTAAGTCCGCCCGCAATTGAGGACATGATCACTTCCATCTGCCGGTTCTGCTGCTTCTTCTCCTCCTCCAGAGCCAGAAGGCGCTCCTGCACATATTCATAGGACTGTCTGCCGATCTTATCCGGAAACAGTTCCCCCTCCAGCAGTTCCTGGTAGGGATTGGAACAATGGATATGGGAACAGCGCAGCCCCTCATCCGTATCCCGGAATACAAATGTCACCCTCTGATGTGCTTTGAGGTACATCTCGGTATTGGGGTCTGTGGCAATCCACATGCGCCCCATCACCACGTATACATCTTCCACCGGAACAATGACATCATATTCTTCATCCCATATCATGCATTTCGGTATGACCCCGCCGTAATTCAGAAACTGCTTCGTACAGGCTTCCCGGCCTGAGAGGCACTCATCTTCTCCGGTGCCGAGCCAGGAAAACTGGGGAGAAAACAATGCCGTAATCCCCTCCATATCATGATCGCAGTAATGCATGTGCATCATACTGCTGGCCAGGTTTTTCACATCCTCCAAACGTTGATTGTACTCTCTGTCTGTTTTTGTTCTCACGCCGTCTAAACCCGCTTTCTTATTATTTTAACCAGTCCCACATGCGGTATTTCTTTCGCACCTGGCAGGTAATTCGGTTGTTTCTTAATTATACTGAATCCCGGCTTAAAACACAACGAAAATCGCGGTTCAATAACGTCCGCCTTCCTCACAGTACGGACACGTTTTGTTCTTCTGCGTCCTGCTTGCGGCGTCTGCCTGCCATGAGTGTCCTTTTTCGCAGATCCAAAAGACCGGTTTTCTGCTTGTACAGGTCAGGTCATGGGGCTGAAGCGAACCGTTTTTCCTGTAATCCCACTCCCTTACCAGGGCCGGAAAACAAGCTGCCAGCGAATTTTCCCTGCATACCCGGTATCCGGCGCAGTAGGGGCAGCCCTTTTTGCTGCCCACCTCATGCGAGATCCTCCTGCACCATTCATGATGCGGATACTTCGTGCACTGCCACCAGACTTTTTCTCCGGATCCGGCTGAAACATTTTTGGGATGCAGCATTTTATTTTTACCATAATGCCAGCGGGCTGCCACCTCCGGATGCGTCTTATCCAGGCTGTTCCCGCCGCGCACATACCGGCTGCGGCATACAGGACATCTGCTGCCTGCAGTTCTGGCCTGAATCTCCTTTTCCCATTCATGCCCGGCAGAACAGATCCACCATACTTTTTTATTGGATTTCGGCCGCACATCCTTTGGAGTTAGCGGATCGTTTTTCTCATAATTCCATTCAGCCGCAACATGCGGGTATACAGCCTCCAGGTTCTCCCCTTCTGTCGGCCTGCGACCGGAGCAATAAGGGCAGCCCCGCCCCAGAACACTGCGGTTGGATATCTTAGCCTTCCAGGAATGGCCTTTTTCACAGATCCAATAGGCATAGTTGTTATTCGCACAGGATAACTCCCACGGAGAGCCCTCGTTTTTCTCCCAGTCCCATTGTTCCAAAAGCTCCGGTTTTTTTGCAGCCAGGCTGTTCTCCCTTGTGAGCCTTCTGCCGCTGCAGTAGGGGCACCTTCCGCTTTTCACCATCTCTCTGACATTCCGCCTCCACGTATGGCCCTTTTCGCAGCGCCAGCTGACTATTGCGTGGGAGCCTACCGATACGTCATCCGGCGTAAGCCCATCATTGCCTTCGGTATCCCACATCTTCGCAATCCCCGGATTCTGCACTGACAGCCGGTTCTCATTGCTCACTCTGTGCCCGGAACAAAAAGGGCAGCCATAACCGCGGTTGGTCCGTTTATTTGGGGACATTTTCCAGACATGCCCTTTTTCGCACTGCCAAGTATAATCAGTTCCTGCTCCGTATTCCACCATCTCGGGAGTAATCGGCCAGTTCGCCTCCTTATGCCATTCCCCTGCGAGCTCCGGATATCTGGACGCCAGGCTGTTTTTCTTTTTACCTTCCACCAGAAGCGTACGGATATACTGGGCATCGCGGACGACATCCACATCCATCTTTATGTTCATCCCATAATGGCTGTTTATGTATCTCACAATCGCGGACACAACCTCATTCATATACTTATACGAGTGGTCAACACTGCAGACAATCTCTCGTTTTGTCTCTTGTTTCTGCTCTTTTGTTCCTTTTGCTTCCCAGTCCCGTTCCCCTGTCTGCTCTCTGACCGTCAGCACCCCGATCCCGATGCTTTGCAGATAGTCCGCTTTACGATTATCATAATCCGCCCGGTCATATATCTCATGGAACACTCCATTATACTCAATCCCCAGCTGAAGGTCCGGTATAAAGACATCCACTTCAAAACAATCGATCACAGCTCTGTTGGTGCATTCCGGGAAAATTTTCTTCATATAATAATAAATCACCTGTTCCGGGAAAGAAGTTTTCCCCTGCTTTTTGCAAACCGGACAGCCCTGTGCATGCTGCGTCCTGTTTGACACAAACGCCCGCCACCTATGCGTGGGGTTAAAGCTGCACTGCCAGTAAACCTTCTTCCCGCTGAATGGATGTATTTCTTCCGGTTTCAGGTCATTTTTTTCATAATCCCATTCCCGTGCAATCCCCGGAAACAGCGCCTGCAAATTATACTCTTCACTTACCAGCTCTCCCCGGCAGTAGCAGCATCCCTTAAAATCCCCCTGCTCATTCGGGCTCTTATACCAGCTGTGCCCGCGATCACATTTCCACCAGAATTTCTTACCCGAACCGGGAAGCACCTGATCCGGGGTCCTCTCATTCTTCTCATAATCCCAGCACTTTGCCAGCTCCGGATAAATCCGTTCCAGATTATACTCCTCCGATACCCGCCTGTGAGAACAATAAGGGCAGTCCGTATACTTACACCTATTACGCCATGCAGGAGGAGCTGTCCACGTATGCCCCCGCCCGCACCTCCAGGAAACCGCCTCTCTGGAACTACTCGGCACCTCCTCTGGAGAAAGCCCATTCACCTCATAATCCCACTGTTCAAGCACCTCTTCCCGCCCATGCCTCTTACAATAATCATAAAAAGATATTCTCATATGTATTCTCCTAAAAACACTAATAAAATAAGTATAACATAAAGTGAAAATTTGGAAAACTTACCTATTTCTTACTGGTCAATTGTATGACCCCTCAATTCAATCCGCCTTCCCCGCCACTTTCCGCTGCTCCGCCTCCCGCCCGGACGCACCAGCGTTATAGAAACCCAAACGGAAGACCCCCCCCCGGAACATGATATCGGGGGCTGGAAGAGCGTAGGCACGGCTGTAAGCAGGAGCTGAGAAAAAAAGCAGAAAAACCGGGGTGATTTTTGTGATACCGAGTCACAAAAATCCCTGACCCCAGCGCGTGAAGCCATCCAGGCTTCACGTGATGTGTCCAGGTTACCCCGATTTTTCTGTTTTTCTGCTTTTTTACTCTACTCCAGCTTACAGCCGTGCCTACGCTTTTTCAGCCCCCTATATCATGTTCCGTAGGGTGTCTTCCGTTATGGGCTTCTATAAAGCGTCCACCCTCCCAAAGCTTTTAAGGAACCCCACCTTATCGATGGCCTTCACTCCCATCCACCAATTTGCGCTGATTGCAAATTCTTTTGCGTATTTCTCCCCCAGATCAAACCAGCTCCATGTGATATCCCATACTCCGCCCGGATTACGCGTATCTATCAGATAATCCAGCTCTTTCTCTACGATTTCTTCGTTTCCTTTATACAATGGACTGTTTGGCGACTCGATAAATTCCGACGGCCTAGGTGTGTACATTGCCCACTTTTCCGGGTTCCGCTCAATTCTGCTATTAGAAGCCTCTCCCATTTTCTCCAGAAGCCTCCCGCATTCCAGATCCGGAAACAGGCCTTTCTGCAACACATCTATCAAAAGCACGCACATGCCGCCGGCCCCCATTTCTCCAAAATCTTCCGTGGATTCCGCTTTTTTAAGAAGCTGTTCTGTATACTTCAGCGCCTTATTATATACAGATGTCTCCGGTTCTGCGTAATGCAGAATGAAAGAGCAAAGGCCTGCAGTGATTCCCAGGCTCTGCAGTTTGTTTTCTTTTTCACTGAATGTCCACCATGGCGCATGAGGGTAATTGTCACTGGATGGGATTGAGAAAAACCATCCGTCTTCATCGCTGTAAACCCCGCTGTCCAGATAACGTAAGATTCCCTGAACCATAGGGTGATCCGTGCCTGCATGCTCCATTAACTCTATTTTTCTAAGCGTAATAGCTGCTGTCATTGTAGCGTAGGGAGAAGATTCCGGGTTCCAGCCGTCGGGTTCTACCGCGTTTCCAAATCCGCCGTCCTCATTCTGATAATATGACAGTTCCTCTGCAACCGCCTCCCGCGTCCCGTCTTCATGAAAATAATTCCACAGGGCCATCTCCAGTGGTCTTGCGTTTCTGTGAAACCATGTACGTATTTCCTGATAATCTTTTTGTTTGAGCGTCTTCATCATCCTATTCCTCCATCAGTCTTTTACAGAAATATTATCAGAATCAGGCCTGTCCGTATTGTAAAAAAACGACATGGTCATTGGTTTTTTATGGCAATTTTCTTAGCCCCCTCCGGGTTTGTACCGTGAAAACGCCTGAATTCCTTTAATAGATGCGCCTGGTCTGTGTACCCGTAACGGTATACTGCGTTCTGCGCGTTAAATGACTCCGACGTCACGATCTCCCGCCATACATTCTGGTAACGCACCAGGCTGGCAATCTTTTTCGGAGGCATGCCTATCTTCTGCAGAAACAGGCGCTCGATCTGTCTCTGGCTGACCGCACTGTACTCACAGATATCCCGGACAGCCACCGCGCCCGATGCAGACAATATTCGTTGTATCGAATTGAGCAGATCTGAATTTTCCTCTGCCTTTTCCAGCTTCTGCAGCAAAAATGCCTCCACATATGCTATCCGCTCTTCCACCTCCGTCAGATAAAAGAACGGGTCAAAGAGCCGGCCCCAGCCTTCTCCCAGAGCCTCCAGCTCCGTTGTCTGATTACACGCATCTTTCAGATTCATAGAAAAGAAAAAACTGGCGGCCCAAAAGTGAAAACGAATGGCAAAACTGCTGACTATGTCCGTATCTTCCCGTGACTGTGCCAGAAACGGCTTGTCCTGTATCCCGCACAAATAACCGGTAATCTTCTGGCTGGTATGGTTTACATTTACAATAATATCCATACAGGTATCCGGTATCACCAGCACCTCCCTGCTGCTTCCTTTATAATTGTGACAGCTATTCTGTCTGCCGTCTATAGGTATGTAATCCCCCTCCGTCCAGTAACATGCCACATAAGGTGACAGGGAAACGCATGGACTGTACTCTCTGTAAGTATCGTCCGCTAAAAAAGGACGGGCGGTCAGCGGACGGTATATATTGTGAAATGTCAGCATACATGATCTCCTCTCCATGTCTCGTTTTATAAGCTACTTAACTTTAACATACCCTAAAATGTTATACAAGCGGTCTCCTCCTGCTGATTCTCTTGTGACACAAGATATTGATACTATTCACGTCCTATGGACCGTGCATAGTATCAATATATTTGCATAACTTTAGACTTGCCGGCGAATGGGGGCGAGCATACCCTACCCCACTTTCATAAAAAGCAGCACCGATACATTTTTTATGAACTTTTCATAAAAAAATATTTCGGTGCCAAAGAATTTATGTTATACTAATACTTATAATGAGAGCAATTCTCGGTAACTGTACAATTTTTTCAGACACGTTCTAGAAAGGAGTCATGGTGAAAGTTTGAGTATTACAAAAAAATTAAATGAGAAATGGCGGGAGGCGGTAAGCGCTGTTCTGCCGATTATCGGTATCGTACTCTTTTTATGCTTTGGAGTAGCGCCGATTTCCCCAAGTATCTTACTTTGCTTTTTGATCGGAGCCGTACTGCTTTTGCTGGGCATGATGTTTTTTACGCTCGGTGCAGAGGTTGCAATGACACCGATGGGTGAACGGGTCGGCACCTGTCTGACCAAAAGTAAGAAGCTGTTGCTCGTAGTTGGAATTTCTTTTTTACTTGGGGCAATTATCACAATATCGGAGCCGGATCTGCAGGTTCTTGCACAACAGGTTCCATCCGTTCCAAATATGGTATTGATTTTATCTGTAGCGTGTGGTGTGGGTGTTTTTCTGGTCGTTTCATTTTTGCGTATGCTGTTTGGAATACCGCTGCCGCCTTTGCTTCTGATTTTCTATTTTATTATCTTTGTGCTGGCATTTTTCGTGCCTGAAGATTTTCTGGGTGTAGCCTTTGACTCCGGTGGCGTGACAACGGGTCCTATGACAGTTCCATTTATCATGGCTTTAGGTATTGGTATTTCCTCAATCCGAAGTGACCGGCATGCAGCGGATGACAGTTTCGGTCTTGTTGCGCTCTGCTCGATTGGCCCGATACTGGCGGTTATGATTCTGGGAATGATCTACAATCCGAAGGAAAGCGCATATGTACCGCCTGTCATTCCGGACATTGAAAATTCAACGGAGCTATGGCATCTGTTCGCTGTTGAGTTTCCTACTTATATGAAAGAAATTGCCCTTTCTCTGCTGCCTATTGTGCTGTTTTTCCTTGCTTTTCAGCTTTTAGTTTTAAAACTGTCAAAACGTACGCTTATGAAAATATTTATGGGTCTTATCTATACATATATCGGTCTGGTTCTGTTTTTGACCGGGGTTAATGTGGGATTTATGCCCGCCGGAAATTATCTGGGCCAGGTACTCGCGGGCCTGGAACATCACTGGACGCTGATTCCGATTGCAATGGTGATGGGATATTACATTGTAAAAGCCGAGCCTGCCGTATATGTGCTGAATAAGCAGGTAGAGGAAATTACAGACGGCGCTATTTCGGCAAAAGCTATGGGAATCGGACTCTCTGTGGGTGTGGCGATCTCACTTGGCATCGCAATGATCCGGGTGATGACAGGGATTTCTATTCTCTGGTTCTTAATCCCGGGTTATGCTCTTGCGCTGGGTATCTCGTTTTTTGTGCCCAAGATCTATACTGCCATCGCTTTTGACTCCGGCGGCGTGGCTTCCGGCCCCATGACGGCTGCCTTCCTGCTGCCGCTGGCACAGGGAGCATGCGTGACCCTGGGCGGAAATATCGTAACGGATGCATTTGGATTAGTAGCAATGGTTGCCATGACACCGCTCATTACGATTCAGGTCATGGGGCTTTATGCAAAACTTGTAAACAGCAGAAGCGGGCAGGATACCATACCTGCACAGCCGGCAAGTGATTTTGAGATGCTGGATGATGATGCAATTATAGACTTATAATTCAAATAAGAATCGAGGATTTTATGAGTGAATTAAATCTGATGGTTACGATCAGTGACCGGAACCAGATCCGAAGGTTTCTGGCATTTTATAAAGAATATAACGTTAATATCATATTGATCTCCATGGGACGGGGAACTGCTGAAGATGATGTGCTGCATTCCTTCGGCTTCGAGGCATCAGAAAAGGCCGTCCTTTTTGCCATGGTTACAACTAAAGAGTGGAAGACAATAAAGAGCGGCCTGGAAAAACAAGTTAAAATTGATATTCCGGGCACCGGGATCGTCTTTATCGTACCGGTAAGCAGCGTCGGCGGAAAAAAACAGCTGCAGTTTATAACCGAAGGACGTAATTTTGAGAAAGAGGAGGAAAGTACGTTGAAGGACACGAAACATGAGCTTCTCGTTGTGATAGCTAACCAGGGATATACAGAACTGATTATGGATGCCGCCAGAGGCGCAAAAGCGGGCGGAGGCACAGTCATTCATGCAAAAGGAACGGGGATGAAAAAATACGAGCATTTCCTGGGGGTTTCATTGGCTTCTGAAAAGGAAATGATCTTCATTGTGGCTAAAAGCGAAGACAAAAGCAGCATTATGAGGGCTGTCATGGATCAGGCCGGACTGGGAAGTAAGGCAAAAGCGATTGTGTTTTCCCTGCCTGTTACGGAAACTGCGGGGCTGCGGCTCATGGAGCAGGAGGATGATTAGCAGGGCATCCTCCTAATCAGGCTTCACCTTATATACCATGATATGCTCCCCATGCAGATCCCGTTTTCCGTTAAAAGAAAAGCCAAACTTTTCATACAGGTGGATCGCTGCCTCGTTCCCTTCAATCACACTCAGATAAATTTTCCTACAGCGGTAATTTTGGATCAGCAATTTAAGCAGTTCGGATAAAGCGGCGGTCCCGTACCCCTTCCCCTGATATTTTTTATCAATCAGCAGACGATCCATCCACAGTCTGCCAAAGGGAAGGTACTGCCATAGGAAGAATCCATACATGGCGAAGCCAACCATTGTATCACCGTCATAGATGCCTACCGGATGCCAGCGCTTACACCGGTCTGCCTCAGAGAGGCACTGCTCTACGGACTCGATAAAACCATGCTGGCTGCCGGCAATTTTTAATTTCAGGGCTGTTACTCTGTTCTCGTTCGTTATTGGTTCAAAATGAAGATTCATGATTGTACTCGCCTCTTAACTTTTTATTGACTGGTTCTCCCGTTTTACTGAATATACCAGGTGGGGCATATCTATTCCGTAATAATGTTTTGTAAACCCTCCGCAGACAGCCATACCATTTCGTATTGCCACATTCTGTGAAGGAATGTTGTTGTCTCGGATGATAGAATACACTTCCTCAATATGTAATTTCTCGAACGCATAATCCCTGCATGCAATGGCCGCCTCTGTGGCATATCCTTTATGCCAGTATGCCTTCTGGAAAAGGTAGCCTGCCTCCACGACTTCCCGGCCGCCTGCGTCCTGCATGGTCAGCCCACACTGGCCGATCATTTCTTCATTTTCTTTTAATATAACCGCCCAAAGGCCAAAGCCATATTTTTCATATCTCCGGATCTGCCGGTCCAGCCAATCCTGCACCTCTTCGTCTGAAAATGCATGTTCATATGCATACATGACCTCTGGGTCCTGCAGAATCCTGCAGAGTGCGTCGTAATCACCCTGATTCATTTTGCGTAAATATAATCGCTTTGTTTCCAATACCATGGTTATCTCACCTTCTTTTCACTTAATAATTCGATGTCATATAGTCAGGTGCTACCGAAAAGGCATCCAAATTGGATGCCCAGGCATTAAGTAAAACTCCAATATTACTATAACAGTTCAGACAGGCCCGAACTGTTACATATTACCGAACACTTATTTCCTATTCCAAACGGGGTGTTCTTGCACGCTTAAAGCGGGCACTGATAGCGCGGCTGTCCCATGCTCTTTTTCCCATATTCGATTGCCTCCACCGGGCAGCCGCAGATACAGGCCATACAGTGTGTACAGCGCTTTCCCCAGACCGGACGGTGATCCACGAGCTTTATATTATTGAGCGGACAGGCTTTCTCGCACTTTCCACATCCGATACAAGTATCCTTAGCATAAAACTTATCTGCATGAACATATAGAGGATAATAAAGGTCATTGACAATACTGCTCTTGATTTTATCTCTCGTCGTAATCTTCATTTCAGGAAGATTCTTTCCATCACGAATATACTCTGCCGCCTTCTGAATCTCCGGCAGGGCCTTTTTCACAATCATTTTCGCTTCCATTTCCTCCGGTGCCGGATACATGGCAATATAGTTCTCAGGCATTACAATCTCTGCACACCCCATATATATGAAATTCTTTTGCTCACAAAGCCTCTTCAGATACTTCTCTGCATTCCCGACTCCGCCGCCGCAGGTCATAACAAAATATACCTCGTGCGGTCCCTTAAATCTGGCCCGTTGAATCCATGCCTCCACCAGTCTCGGTATCCGCCAACCATAGGTTGGTAAGACAAAAACAAGTCTTTCTTCTTGTTTTACTTGAGCCCCTTCTTTCTCCTTAATCTTGTCATTCAAAAACACGGCCGGTTCTCCCAGAACCTCCGCTATTCGTTTTGCTGCATATTCGCTGTTTCCCGTACCGGAAAAATAAAAAATCATAGACGCTCCTCCTGCACTGATGTGATTTTTTCTTTTCTATCATAACCACTCTGCGTACATTATATCATAAATCTATCATTCATGATCACCATTTTCTTTCGGTTCAGAGGTTCTGTACCACTTCCCAGGCCTCCGTATCAAATTCCCTGTCTTTGTAATAAAACTTTTTATCTTCCTCCGTAATCATCCGGATCACCTTGCAGGGATTTCCCCCTGCTACTACCCAGTCAGGGATGTTCTTTGTCACCACGCTCCCCGCACCGATGACCGTATTGCTTCCGATATGTACCCCAGGAAGAATCACTGTATTTCCGCCGATCCACACATTATCACCTAGGGTGACCTCTATGCCATATTCATACTTCGAGTTTCTCGATACCGGATGCACCGGATGGCCGGCCGTATAGATGGCGACATTCGGGGCCAGCTGGCAATTGTCACCGATTGTTACTTTCGCCACGTCTATAATCGTACAGTTATAATTTGCAAAGAAGTTCTTTCCTGCCTCAATGTTAAAACCATAATCACAATAAAACGGAGGATTAATAAAAGCATCTTCCGATTTACCTAGCATTTCTTTTATGATCTTTTTTATCTCCTCATAGTCGGAGCGGTCCACAGAGTTCAGCTTCTGCATCAGCCTTCTGCATCTCTTCTGTTCCTCCATTACGGCATCATCCGAAATATATGCCATTCCCAGATCCCTTCGTTTTCTGTTATCCATATTCATTCCCTCCTGATCTTTATCTCTGATTCTTATTGTTTCTTCCATTTTTGATGATTGTTTATATTGTATCAGTTGTCAGATTTTTCATCCATCCATATTTTTTATAATGCCGGTATACTGCGGGAAGCTTCACGAATTCGTCCAGGTTCAGCAGGAAATAAACTGCAGGAACCGGAATCTTCCATACAAATGCCGCCAGTATCCCAATGGGTACAATAATCACCCACATTGTTACCAGATCGCAGAAAAGGCCAAACCTGGTGTCGCCCCCGGCGCAAAAGATTCCGGCAATTGTGGTAGAATTCAAGGACTTTCCTATCATGTAATAGGCACATATGAGCAGCATGATTTTCAGGTATTCCTGTGCCTGGCCACTGAGGCCGGCTGCGAAACGGATGACCAGCGGACTGCATGCAAGAATCAGGATCCCTGACGCCGCCCCCGCGGCAAGCGACAGCCTGCAAAGCCTGCCGCCATATTCCTTTGCCAGTTTCAGTTCTCCTCTTCCGAGTTCATTTCCAATCAGAATTCCACTGCCGGTTCCAATTCCAAGACACATACATGCGATAATATTTTTCACAATATTGGCAATGGAATTGGCCGCAACTGCATCGCTTCCCAGGCGCCCCATAATCACGGAAAACATGGCAAATCCACAGCCCCATACCAGTTCATTTGCCAGTACGGGTACAGTATAGCGATAAAAATCTTTTTTCAGCCTTCTCTGATCCATCGCCATATATTTCCATCGGATGCGCACCGCATCTTTCTTTCTGTTTTCGAGAAGTACCAGCAGCAATTCCACGGCCCTTGAAATCGTTGTTGCAAGGGCAGCCCCTGCGATTCCCATATTGGGAAAGCCTAAAAGTCCAAATATCAAAGCTGCATTTAATATGATATTCAGGACAACGGAGATGGAGCCGTATGCTGTACTTTTCATCGCCCTGCCGCTGTTCTTCATCATACACAGATAGATCTGGGAAACACTTGTAAACAGATAGGATGGACTAACAATTTTAAGATACGGAATTCCCAACAGGATCAGCTCTCCATTATTTGTAAAAATGCGCATCAGCGCTCCGGGAATCAATGCCGCGCCTAGAAAGAACATGCCTGAGACCACACCAGACAAGCGCAGGACAACCGCCAGAATCTTTTCCATTGATTCCGTATCGCCTTTTCCCCAGTACTGTGCCGCCAGGACAGTAGTCCCAATAGCCAGTGCCGCATAAAACAAGTTCAGTACAAATTGCACCTGGGCTGCCAGGGATACAGCCGCCAGGGCGCTCTGATTTAAAAAACCCAGCATTAGGGCGTCTGACGCGCTGACCAGGGCTGCCATCAGATTCTGCATGGTAATTGGTAAAACAAGGACAAACAGTTTTCTATAAAATTCATTCTTTTTTATTTTCATTGCCTCCCCCCCACAAATTCAGCGTATTGTCAAGTTGATCGTTATTTAGGTCAGTTTAACAGTAAGTTAATTATTATTTGATGTACTAGTATGATATGATAAGGTAACAGTCCTGGTCTGCCTGAACTGTTACATGATAAGAATAGATTCCTCGGGTTTTTCTTGTGATATATTATAATAATATTATTGAAAGCCGCTTAATTCTATCAATATCTTCTTTAATTTTTATAATAATCGTATTTGTGAGGTGTTTTATGGCTAAAGTCACTCTGGATCTTATGCATGATGCTTCTGAAATTGTCCATTATGATACGACAGGTATCCCTTTATATATCAGAACCGGCAGTCTGGATCATTATCCGGATAAGCGCGCCCTCTGCCACTGGCATGAGGATATCGAATTTATCCGGATCCTGAAAGGCAGGATGAATTACAGCATCAATGGGAAAAAAATATTATTGAATGAAAATGACTGCCTCATGGTGAATGCAAAACAGATGCACTATGGGTATTCTCAGAACCAGCAGAATTGTATATTTATATGTATTCTGATTCACCCGGGTCTGCTTACGGCAAACCAACTGCTGAAACAGAAATACTTTGCGCCCATATTAGATAATTCCTGCCTGGAGTATCTCCACTTCCGTCCGCAGGATGCACTTCATCATGAAATGATGGCGTTCCTTGACCAGACCATGCGGCGGAAGGAACAGGCTGCCCCTGGATATGAACTGGAAGTGGCCGGCTCTATGCTGCTCATGTGGAGCCGTCTTCTCAGTCTCCCGCAGATGGCCTCCCAAGCACCGGAGGCGCGTCCCGACTCCGATCTTACAATTCAAAAAGACATGGTATCGTTCATTTATCAGAATTACGCTGAAAAGTTAACACTAGACGACATAGCCGCCGCGGGGAACGTCAGCCGCAGCAAATGCTGTATCATCTTTAAACTTTATCTGCAGCAGTCCCCTATAGATTTCTTAAATCATTACCGGCTCGAGGTCAGCTGCAGCCTGCTGAAAACCACCGCACTCAGGATCACACAGGTCGCAACAGCATGTGGATTCAATCACCACAGCTATTACTCGAAAATTTTTATGCAAAACTATGGGTGCACGCCAAATGACTTCAGAAAGCGTCACCGGGCAGAATAAGCCCGGGCCTTTTTGCATAGCGTGCTATGTGTTTATTCTTCTCTTCACCACTCTATTGTATTGAAGCCGATCTCCATATCCAGAATTTTAAAGTAATGGGCTTGCCTCTCCGATGCCGAATACCCCGAGACGATGAAGGGCTCTTGTACATGCGATATATAAGAGGTTTTTATCTTCTTTGCTGCTGTAGTTTTCCAGGTTGGCATCGCATATAAGAACCGCATCAAACTCCAGCCCTTTTGACATATAGACAGGCATGACAAATCCTCCCACAAGCTTCGGCATGCTCCCCTCCTGTATCAGCTGAATCTCCATCCTGTCCCTCAGGCTTTCAAACAAGTCACGGGCATTTTTCTCACTCTTGCAGAGCAGCCCAATGGACCGGTATCCGTTCTCAAGGCAGAAATCGACCTCATCGGCAATCATAGCGTCCAGCTCCCTCTGACTGCCGGCCATATGAATCTCCGGCTCATCCCCTTTACGGTTAAAGCTTTTAATTTCTGGCCTGTGTTCAATAAATTTCAGGCTGTAGTTCAATATCTCATTCGTGCATCGGAAACTCTTATCCATGGTTATCAGAGAGGATCTTCTCATATTCAGGATATTCCTTATCTGTTCATATAGAGACAGGTTCTCCTGTTTTTCCAGCGTCTGGTTAATATCTCCCAGAATTGTGAATTTGGAGTTAGAAAACAACAGGTGAAAGATCTCATATTGAAGAGGATAATAGTCCTGTGCTTCATCTATTACCACTTGTTTGATGTCCTGATACCTGATCCTGCCGCCCTCTGCTCCCCCTGCTGCAGAATATGCGTTCTGGGGGTCTCTCTGCGAATACCTGCCTGCTCCGTTCATTTTCAGATGTAAATATGCCAGGGCAATGGCATCATCGTAATATAAATAACCGGTATCCAAATTTTCCTGTGTATAATCCAGTATCTCGTCCAGGCTGCTGCAGGCCAGTGAATCTCCCGACAGACTGCGGAAGTATGCTTTATCGCAGAACAGTTTCTGGTAGAGGCTGAAAAGATCAGGCTCCGTAAATTTTTGAATCTCCTGCTTGATCATTATCTTTTCCGCTTTCCGGATTCTTCCCTTATTTGAATCACGGATTAAGTCCAGAATAATACCTTCGAGCTGCTTAAGCTTAATTCCCAGGGGAGTTTCTTCTCTGCCCAGTACTTTATTGCGCAAAGCCTCTTTTCTCACAATACACTTATCCTCATAGTACACATCTTCAAACTCAATCCACTTATGTGGCAGATCTTTGATAAACTGGTTTAAAATATCCAGGAATTGAAGAGAAGTTTTAAACTCAATGCTGCTTTTTATTATCTTATGGTATTCCCTGCTTGTAATCAGATTCTCCAGAAATTTATTCTTGGACTGGATGCGTTTTGTCTTCAGGACGGAGGCAAGGATATCTTCGAATACGATGGAGACAACATTACTTTCCCCCAGCTCCGGCAGTACCTCTGAGATGTAGTGTTCAAACAGGGAATTGGGCGAGATAATCAAGATATTATTTGCCGCCAGCCTTCCCGAAAGGCCCTGATACATCAGATATGCGGCCCGGTGCAGCGCAATCGAAGTTTTTCCGCTTCCCGCAACACCCTGCACCATCATCAAATCATTTTCCATATCCCGGATAACCAGATCCTGCTCCCGCTGTATTGTCTCAACAATTGCTTTCATCTTGGTGGAAGTGTTTCTGGACAGCAGCTGCCGCAGAAATTCATCGACGATCTGTACATCCGCATCAAAAAAATATTCCAGCTTCCCGTCACGAATCTCATACTGCCGCTTCAGGTTTACCTCGCCTGCAATCCGGCCAGCAGGCGCATCATAAAAAACCTTACCGGTCAGGAAGCGGTAGAAAACACTGGCAATGGGTGATCTCCAGTCATAAATATACATTTCATGCGATGTTTCTTCCTTTAGAGAAGCGCGTCCTATATAGATTTTCTCGAAATCGTCTTCCCCCTCGAATTTAAAATCAATCCGGGCAAAATAAGGTGACTTTATGATCTTCTCCAGCAAAGATATTTTATGTTCCATTTCCTCATAGGCCACAATCTTATCCGTCACAAAATTCATATCCTGACTTAGTTCGGCAAGCGCCTCAAAACCATCCGAGGACCAGAGGTCCGGTATCGAGTGAGACGTGTTATCACGCATTTCCTTCTTGGCTTTTATAATATCCGATTTGTTTTCCTCATTGCGCTTACGGGCACGTTCCAGCTGTTTCAGTGCCAGCGCCTTTGTATCCTCGAATCTATGATTCTCAAATTCCAGTTCAGACTGTTTGTATTCCATTCAAATATCACCTTTCATATAAAATCAGCAGGGAAACTCTTACCCTGCTGGATTCCTGCGAACTATGCCATTGGGGTAAGTTTACCACAAATCACCTTATAAAAATAGGGGGAAAATTGAGAATGAGGGGATTTAAGAATTGGCTAAAGGGGGACGCCTGTCTGAGATGGGGAGCGGGACGCCGGCAGGGCATAGAGGGGGCTTTCTGGGAGTAACCCGCTTACGGAGAAGTACTAACGCAAGCGGAGTCGTCTATGAGGGCACATCCGGCATGCAGCGAGAAAGCCTGATGCTTTCTCGCTTTAGGCCGGACTGGAAAGTGATTTTGGTAAATCACTTTCCATCCCTCATAGACGGCTCCTCTTGCGTAAGTACTTCTAGACCGTGCGCTCTATACTCCCAGAAAGCCCCCTCTATGCCCTGCCGGCGTCCCGCTCCCCATCTCAGACAGGCTTGGTTCATCCGGATTTTTAGGATGCCTCATTACTGGGAGGGTTTTCCTTGGGGGAGACGGATTGGATTGGGGGCATGTTTGGCTTTTGGCTGAAGATGTGTTTGTTATATGTGTTTACATTCTGTGATAAAAATGGGGGGAATTTTGCGTTCTTTATTTCGGTGCCGAAATATATTGACACTTGGATATGTGTGTGCTATCATAATATTACGGTACCGGAATAAATGTTGTAAGGAGATGTTTCGTTATGGAAAAAACGATTGATGAGTTGTTGTTTGAGAAGTTGACGCTGTTTTTTAGGAATATGCGGCCGGACGGGCCGGGCGGGCATCGGGGGCATGATGGCAGAGGGCCGGGATTCGGCGGGCCTGGTTTTCATGGGGAGCATTTCAGGCATCCGGGACCTCCTGAGCCTCCTCATTCTGAGATGAGGGGGTTGGGACGCGGGCCTTTGCATGAGGGGCCCCCGGATCGAAAAGGGCCCCTTGGCAGAGAACGTGTTTTGAGGATTATTCTGGAACATGAGGATGGCATACGGCAGAAGCAGATTGCAAAAGAGCTGGGAATTAATCCTTCTTCTATGTCTGAATTGATTTATAAGCTGGAATCAGATGGATATCTGGAGAGACGGGTGGATGAGAGTGATAAGAGGGCCACGCTTATTTTTCTGACGGAAAAGGGAAAAGCCAGGGCTTTTGAGGTTCAGGATGAACAGGCTGAGCAGATGCAGTTTCTGTTTCATAATTTGAGTGAGGACGAAAAGATGTCTTTGCTTGCTCTTCTGGAAAAGCTTACGGCGCCTGCAGAAGATTGAAAACTCAAGGGCATCCCGTAACTCACGCTCTGATGAGCCGGTCTGCAGTAAAACTGCAGGAGGAGGGATGCTCTGTTTCGCATGAAAAAGCCGCCCAACTGGTAATTTGCTGTATGGGCGGTTTTTTCATGGTTGTGTTAACAAACCTATTTTCTACAGCCTCTATTCCCATTTGAAGAATTTTAATGAGATTCCGATGCAGACGGCAGCGATAAGTATCATTACGATTACCGAAAGGAGGACTGTTTCGCTTTTAATACCTAGAGATGCCGCTTTGAGCAGTTTGATCCCCTGAGTCATGGGTAAAAGATCGGCTGCTTTCTGCAGTGCCGGAGGCATGACCTCGTAGGGAAGCGTTGCCCCTGAAAATATTAACATTGGAAAATAGAGTATGCTTGCAATGACTCCGGCCATTTTTGTATTGGGTGCTATGCCTCCTACCATCATGCCTATGCTGAAGATAGAAATTATGACTAAAATATATCCGCCCAGAAAGCCGGAAATTGAGCCACGGAACTGATATTTAAAGAAACATTTAGCTGCAAGGAACAACAGCAAAAGGGAAAGCACTGCGTATATTGTATAGATGGCTACCTGTACCAGCAGGATCAGCACGGGGCTGATGGGCGTTACTTTGTAACGCTTTAGGATATGCCGGCTGCGATAGTCTGATACTACTAACGGTAGTCCCATCACACCACCCGCGCAGATTGAGATTGTCGTGAGTGCGCCGAATGATTGTTCCAGAAAGGAATACTCTGCTCCGGCAAAGGCTGGCTTGTTTCCGTAAATAATGCCCAGAATGATCAACACAACAAGAGGGACACATATGGCAAATATGAACATATCCATTCCCCGTAATGATAACTTCAACTCCGTTTTCAGCATTGTCTTAAAAGTCTTCATCTGCCTCTTCCTCCCCGTCTGAATACCAAAGATACGCGTCCTCAAACTTGTCATACGGACTGGTTTGAACCGCTTCGGATACGGTTCCGTAAAACACGATTTTTCCCTTTTTTAAAATACAGATCTGGTCACATAGTGCTTCCACTTCATCCATAAAATGAGACGTCAATAGAATGGTTAAGCCTTTTTCTTTTAATATGGAAAGAATTTTCCAAACTTCACGGCGTGCCCTGGCATCAAGCCCGGTTGTCAGTTCGTCCAAAAATACAAGCTCCGGATTCGGAATAAGCGCAAGGACAATGAACAGGCGTTGTCTTTGTCCTCCTGATAAATCCTTTACCAGACTTTTTTTCTTGTCCGAGATACCAAATCTTTCGAGTAATTTCGCTGGATCCGCAGCATTGTGGTATAAAGACGCAGTCACCTCACAGAGCTCGTCCACTGTGATCTGTTCCTGACAGCTGGTCTCCTGGAACTGAACGCCAACTTTTTCAAACAGCTTTTTCCGGTCTGTCAGTGGATTCATTCCCAAAACGGAGATCTCGCCCCTGTCTGCTTTCTTTGTGCCTAAGATACATTCGATCGTTGTACTCTTCCCTGCGCTATTGGCCCCGAGCAGTCCGAACACCATGCCTTTGTTCACAGAAAAGCTTACGTTGTCTGCCGCAGGCAGATTATGATAAGATTTTGTAAGCTGCCTGACTTTGATTACTTCCTGCATGTTATTACCTCCATTTCTTTTTTAGGGTGCTTTTTACTGCAAAAGAATACCACCAATCAAAACATTGGTGGTAAAGTGGAGGGTTATGAAAATTTATTTTTCATTTTCTGCAGCATATCCAGTATTTTCAGCGCATTCTGTTCTGCCTCTGAGAGAGAGGTCATAAGCTTATCGCATACTGCGATAATGTCTGTGTCCTCCTTTGGTGTATTAAGTGCGCCTCCAATATCAAGATCCGGGTTTTCTGATAACAGGCTGAGCATATGCAGGATTGATTCCAAAGAGTAGTTTGCGCACCGCAGGGAGCGGATTATTTTAAGCCGCCGTATATCTTCGTCCGTATAAACCCGATATCCATTTTCTCTGCGCCGGATCTTCAATAAGCCGTTCATCTCCCAGTTCCGCAGAGTGTCCATCGAAATGTCCAGATACCTGGACACTTCTTTCCTCTTTAAAAAGCGCTTATTTTCACAGGGCTTTCCCAGTAGAATCTGTTTGACCAGCTCTACGGCCTCTTCTGCGTTCTTCCTCTCCTGACGCACCTGTTTTAAATATTCCTGCGTAAGTGCGGCGGCCGTATCATAATCCCCACCGGCTGATACCTTTACCATTTGAATGATTTTTTTCCGCAGGCCATTTTGCAGCACCTCAATCTGAAAGGCAAGGCGGGCAAGCCTGAGTTGTTCAATATGAACATCGGTAAAGATGCGGTACCCGTTAGGCTGCCGCCTAGGCTTCGGTATCAGTTCCAGTTCTTCGTACAGCCGCACCGTATTGGGATGGATTCCTATAATTGCTGCAACTTCTGCTGTTTTATATTTCGTCATCTGTCTTCCTCTTTAAAAAAATAGCCTTTTTCCGATGATTTTCAATCCAGCGGCTGACATACCGGACAGTAGTAGACCGATCCCCCCATATAGGTTTCTTTGTTGATGGCCCCGCCACAGACCGGGCATGGTTCCTTCCACGTGTTCTTTGACATTTTTGTCCGGTATCCTCCCGGATTACCAAACAGATCTTTCTCCGTATCACGGCCGCCCTGCTCTGCCATCGCCGTCAGCACGCTGACCGTGCAGGAAAACAATCTCTGCTTCTCCTCTTCGCCCAGTGCCTGCAGCTTTCTCTTAGGATGGATCCCCGCCTCGAACAGAATATCCTGCAGAACTCCATTCCCTATTCCCGGAAAATGCTGATCCGTTGCAAGCAGTGCTTTTACACTGCTCACCGGGTTACACCTTTTTATCATGTCATAAAAGTAAATCTTAAATTCATCAGAAAAAGGAGAAACAGCATTTCTGCTTTTCTCATAGTATTCATCAGCATAGTCTCCCCTGTGGACAATCATGCCCCCATACATAGCTACTGTAAATACCAGTGCCATGCCGTCGTCTAACGCGATTAAGAGCTGATAATTTTTAGGAACTTTTTCCCGGGGTATCAGGCGGACATTCACACCGTCGTTAAAACAAAGCCTGTATCCCTCCTCAAAGATGATTTCGGCAAAAATCCCAAATCCCTCTGACGACTTAATTTTCTTTCCTTTTAAGACCGTATTATATGCAGCAGGTTCCCCGTTATACCAGCAAAATCTGTGTACTTTGGTAGGCGGCAGAACTTCGCTGACAGTTCTTCCTGCAGTCGCATCTTTTAACTGCGATGCTGTCGTTAATACCTCCGGCAGCTCAAGCATACTCCATTCCTCCTTTCCATGTTTTGATACCGGAACCAGAGAGTCGCTCTCCCCTGCTCTTCCAGCTCATCAAACAGGCCGTTTCTCATCTGCCAGACCGCCTCAATGTGCAGAGGGGCCAGAAGTCCGTTATCTGACGTTCTGAGAGATTTATTTAAGATGTGATACGAAAATTATACTACATAGAGCAGGTTAACGCCATTATAAATCACATTCTTACTATACTTATATATGGCGTTTTTAACAGTAATGCAGCGGCTGCCGCATTTAATCTGATTTAGGGCTCTCACTTATTATGACGTCCATGCATAGTATATATATGGAGGTGACTAATATGAATTCCTGTGAACTCGTTACTTATATATCATCCATTGCATGTTTTCTCTCAAAAAACTGCTCTACGGAGGAACTCGAAATGCTGGCCGCCATCTTTTCGCAGCTTGGGGATACACTGGCAACAATTCTGGTAAATGAAGCCAATTGTCCATGTGATGACCAGTCCGTTTCTAATATATAGGTATTTTTCTGTGTGAAAAAACTACTAACTCTTCGTGCATTGGTTAGTAGTTTTATATTTGCCTTATTGTTTCAGAACAAGTCTCTTTATAAAAGTAGTTTTACCTTTTCCGCCACATTGTCAGAGCCTTTTATCCCCAGCATAGGAATGCTCAGATTCTCTGCTGCAAGCCGTCTGCTAAGCGCCTCCATGAACAAACCCATTCCTTCCGTCTCCTGATTACACTCGGAAGTCGTCTCTATGCCGCAGTTTGGAGAACGGTTCGCTCCTATGATTCCGAGAATTTGAAATCCATATTTTTGGTACTCCATAAGCTGCCGCATCACGTAATCTACAAGGTACGTCAGCTTATCATACGTATCTGTCTTCTGCATCTCTCTCCGGATCCGGGTGTTTTCTACTACAACGGGGCTGTCCGCTCCCCGTATGTTTCCCCTGTCCAGCCCCAGACAGCAGAGCTCCGGACACGGCATCTGAACGATTCCCACATCTGCATCAAGAAACATTTGTATCATATCTTTGAAAGCAGCAGGGTACACTGCAGTACCATCTGATATAGAATTCTGATTCAACAGGCAATGTGCTATAAAAACCACTTTTTGACTTCTAATATCCGTAAACATAGAATACTCCTCTCATATTAACAGTCCCTGCATCTTTCAGTATCTGCAGGTGGTGGGAAACGGAGGGCCAATCTATAGCTAAATATTTTTCTACTCTTATCCACAGGTTCCCTCTTTTTCATGCTTTCAATACTGTCCCTTTCCTATCGCATCCCCATCCGCCGTCAGGATTTTACCAGAACTTCTCCATGTACTTTTCAGCCTCTGCCGGCTCCAGGCTGAATTTCTCTGCCGCCTTCGCTTTCGTCTTTTCCCTGGAAAATTTCACCTCGCGGCAAAACTCAATCAATACCTGTATTCCTTCCTGTACGCCCTTTTCATGACCTTCCTGTACGCCCTTTTCATGCCCTTCCTGTAACCCTTTTTGGCGTCCTTCCTCTATCCCCCTCTGATGCCCCTCCTGGAACCCTTCTTCTTTCACCTGCCGCATATGTTTTTCCTCATCATATTCATAGATACTCACGCTTTTCACCTCCGCTCTATTCTTACTAAGAAATTCCGACAGAATATTTTCTCTGATACATTCCGTGATCGCCAGTTCCACTGCAGCCTCAAGGCCCATACTGCCGGCATATTCCCTTACCCTCGACACATACTCTGAATAATCTTTTAGTGTCTTGCACGTATCTAATAGTTTTGTATTGTGTCCTGGATTTATATTTAACATAACTGCCGTCAACTCAAGAGCATACTCCTGTTCAGGTACCGTAAAGGCATCAGACAGCCTTAATACCTTGATATCCTCCATTTTTTCAGTCCCGTTGTAAAAGATCACAAACCTTGGAGTTGGGATCTGTATGGTCTTCGTTCCATATAAGTTTTCATCTCTTGTCATGACCGAATATAAATCCGACACATACATCAGGCATCTCAGCGGTAAGTTCGGACTGAATGTAGACTGATGCTCATATAATGTCAGACGGGAGTCGATTATAAACGACAGGTCATTCTTCATTGACATGTAAATTGCATTTTCCAGAGTATTAATTTCCAGTAGTTCAGGATCATTATACTCCGTTCCATTCATTGCGTTATACAAGTCAAGTAATGCCCTCTTCTCACTAAATATCATTTCAAAAAGTCTGGATTTGTAGGTACGTTTTGCATGCATCCCGCTGGCGTTTTCATTAACCGCCCCATGTTCTTGCCGTTGCGCTGTTTCTTTGTTTTGTACATCTTTCTGCATATATCTGCCTCCTTCGTAATTATGCAGGAGGCTCCTTCTACCCCAAATAGCTATTACTGAAACCTCTCTGCTGTTTAAATTGGAATCCAAAGCATTGAGATTTCTTGCATTGATATCTGTCATTAGAAATGATACCAGATCCGGGGTTGCCCGTTTAGAAGTTTTAGAAATATATTCATGCTTTTAAAATATCTTAGCATAATAATCACTTAAGCGCCAGTCTATTGTCAGTAGAATTCAAAAACGCGCCCCCTGTGTTAAATAGTTATGCCCCTTAAAAGGCGTAGCAGTGCAACCACTCTGCCTTGAATGTTGACTGGGATATGGAAATAAAATAAGATTTTTCTTTAGAAATTTTTTGGAAATCTTTTCAGAGAAGTTAAAGATAAAGCTGAAACATGCAAAAAATAAGATACATCTGATGATTGAACTGAAGCTGACAGGCCATGAGCAGAAAGGCATCCTGGAGAGGCAGACGCTTGAACTGATCAAGAGGTACGATATGCTTCACCAGTGTGCGATTGCCTCCATGAACCTTCAGGTGCTGGAAAAAGTAAAAGAACTGGAACCCAGAATAGAAACCGTTTATATTACGCCCCTGCTCTATTCGAGAGACTTTGACATTGACTATATTGACGGATAATGTCTGGAAACGACCTCACTATCCATAGATATTACGAATGCTATCAGGATACAGGATAAAAAAGTGTATGGATGGACTGCGAATTCAAATGATACCATAGACAAAAATCTGATATACCTGGTAAACGGAATTATTACAGGTAATCTGCTTCTGACCGAATATTATATAGAATCCCGCCAGGATCCCCTCTCTCTGGATTCTTTATCTGAGTTGTTGTTTTAAAAGTTCAGACTCCTGGGATGTCATCGGTTCTGCATTCCAGGAGCCTATCCCTTTATTCTGCGCCCCTTTCAGCCGCCTGACCTACGGCAATACATTCCCCGCCGCACTGTATATCTCATACCACTCTTCCCGTGTAATCTCCATCTCTGCTGCCGCCGCAATATTCTGGATTCTCTGCGGATTCATCGTTCCTATGATCGGCTGAATCGTTGCCGGATGCCTCATGATCCATGCGATAACGACCGCCTCCGGTGTCACTCCTTTTTCCTTTGCCAGATCATTGAGCACCAGATTCAAATCCTGATACCTGTCATTGCCTAAAAATGTCCCTTCAAAGAATCCGTGCTGGAACGGAGACCAAGCCTGTATTGTGATATTTTTCTCTCGGCAGTACTCCAGGATCTCGCATGAGCGCCCAACCGACTGTTCCTCATTCATATTCATATAAATCTGCTGGTTCACCATCCACGCGTGAGCCGGGCTGAACTGAAGCTGATTAACTATCAGACGCTGGTTGAGTCCCTTTTGCAGCAGTTTCACAAGCGCCGGAGACTCATTGCTCACGCCAAAGTAACGTACTTTTCCCTTAGATGCCAGAATGTCAAATGCTTCTGCAACCTCCTCCGGCTCAACCAGTGTATCCGGCCTGTGTAAAAGTAGGATATCCAAATAATCCGTTTTCAACCTGCTCAGTATCCCGTCTGCTGCCTCGATAATATGCGCTTTCGAGAAATCATAATATTGCTTGCAAAATGGATATCGGCCGCGTCCTTTTCTGATCCCGCATTTGGACTGCAGAACCACATCTTCTCTTTTTATTCCTGCTGCCTCCATAGCTTCGGAGAATACAGATTCTGATTTTCCAAATCCATAGCAGTCCGCATGGTCAAAAAATGTAATGCCGGCTTCACATGACGTCTCAATTACCTTGCGCACATCAGCCGCTTCCATATCTTCCATGCGCATACACCCCAGGCCAACCGCCGAAACCTCCAGCGCACCGCCTAACCTAATTTTTCTCATATTCTTCACTCCTGTTTTCATATTGTTATCTTATACTAAATACGTTTCTTTTCGTTCCGTACATGCCGCGCCTATATTCACGGATACAGAATCACTTTAATGCTCACACTCTGCATTTACTATCCCTTAACAGATCCAAGCATGATGCCGCTGACGATATATTTCTGAAGAAAAAGATAAAGAATCAGAATCGGCAGCATTGTCAGAAGGAATAAAGCAAACGCTAGATTCAGCATGGATGTATTTGACGTGATGAATGTGAACTGGAGTAATGGCAGAACATAGTTTGCCGGTTTTGTCAGTATAATAAATGCCAGTCCAAAATCATTCCATATACTCAACGCATTAATCACTATGGACGTCATGAAAATTGGTTTTAAAAGAGGCATTACAATTTTCACAAACATTTTCAGAATGCTGGCGCCATCGATCAAAGCGGCTTCTTCTATTTCAACCGAAATATTTTTTACAAATCCTGTCGTTATGATGACGCTGTATCCTACCTGCGCCCCTACCTTTGCAAATATAAACCCGAGCGTTGTATTCAGCAGTCCCATGGCCCTGAGTTCATCATACAAGGGGAACATGTATGCCTGAATCGGGACAAGCAGCGTAACAACCATCAGTGTATAGCACAGGGAATATATTTTTCCTTTCCTTCTGGCAATGGAATAGGCCGCCATGGCCGAGATAAATACAATAACAATCGTTCCCACTACTGTTGCAGCAACTGTATTCATCAGCACCTTAAAGAAAGGCATCCCTGCAACATAAGTCTGGCGTATTGCTTCTGTAAAATTCTCAAAGTGGAATGCCTCAGGCCATGCCAGGCCTGTCTGGGCAATTTCCTGCTTTGTCTTTAAAGCGTAATTCAGGGCCACGTAAAACGGGCTCATAAAAACGATCAAAATCAATATTTTAAAAGTATTCTGGGTAATTGCAGAGAGACGTCTTTTTCTGGTCATAGTTCAACCTCCCTCTTTCGCAGCGTTTTTGATACAAAGTTCGTAATGATAAATACAACAACCAGCCACAGCAGCGCAACCGCCTGCCCATACCCGGCCTGGTACCCCGGGAAAATCATCCGGTATACGTATACATTAATAGACTCCGATGCATCACCTTTCACCGCTGTCATAGAATAGTCAAAAAGCTTCAGGCCCCATGACAGTAACAGCGTCACGTTAGCAGTAAACGCTGGTACGATCATTGGCAGCGTAATCTTTTTGAACTGCTGAAATCTTGTTGCGCCTTCAATGGCAGCACTCTCATACATACATTCATCCACCCCGAGGATCGCCGCAATGTATATGATCATACAATATCCCGAATCCCTCCAAATCGCGATCAGCGCAAGCCCCGGAATAACCTGGCTAGGCACCGCCAGCGGGCTGGTCCATGAAAATGTCTGGCATACCTGGTAGATCAGATACTGAACCATATAGGAGGACAAGACAAGACTGATTACAAAAGGCATGAAAAACATTGTCCTCATTAAGTTGTTTAATCTTGTTGCTTTCTTAACTGCTAATGCCATCGCAAGACCGATTACATTACAAAAAACGGTTTCTATAACGGTAAACAATAGTGTGTTTTTTAAATCTCTTGGGATATTGATGTCTCTCAATACCCTCTTAAAATTATCCAGGCCGACAAAGTTTGACGTCTGGCTGAAACCATCCCAGTCTGTAAAGGCAATTGGTATTCCTTTAATCAATGGATAGTATAAGAAAACAATCATGAACAATAGGGTGGGAAGCAGGAATAATATGTAAACCCGTTCTCTTTTCCAATACCGCTTCACTTTTCCACCGTTCCTTTCCCGGGCATTTCTGCCTGTTTACGCGGGGCATCGGACAGATGCCCCCGTAAACTCACATCAGCTCCGTAATCCAGTTCCTGCTAGAAAGCGGAAAATCTGGAATCCACTTCGTCGAGGAAACTTGTAACGAATTCTTCTGAATTCTGTCCTTTACCATATGCCTCCAGTCCGTCTGAGAAAAATTTTTGCGCCATATTCTGCCATTCTGAAAGATAACTTCCATCAAAATATTTCAGGTCGCCCTTAAAATAGTATTCGCCCGCGTCAAAATATTTGTTAATGTCCTGGTTAATCGGATCCGGGTTTTCAATCTCACCAACTAATTTAGATGCAGAATAAGATTTACTGTTCTCTGCCCAGATACTCAGGCCGTCTGTTGATGTTGCATATTCCATCCATGCGATCGCAGCTTCCGTATTCCCCTCTGCGGCAATCATCATTGCATCGTCTACGCCATAACGGAGCTTAGCGTCTGCCGGATCATCGCTCCATGGAAGAGGAAAGATCCCGATCTCTCCGTCCGGTGCACCATCTCTCAGGATGCTGGCACAGAAATTGCCGTGGATTGTAAATGCGCGGTCAAGTGAGCAGAAATTCTCGTATGCCGTGTCTCTTGTGATACTCATATCGTTTACTTCGATATAAGGAATCAGCATCTCATAGGCATTCTTAAGGGCAGTTTTGAATTCCGGAACCTCTTTAATTGAGATTTCTTTGTCCATTACCTTCTGGATTGCGTCTGTATTGCCTCCGCTGATTAATGCCGCATCCCAGAATGTCTCCAGTGTATAGTTACACGGATCGGTATCTGCACCGCCAAATGCAACCGGTGTCACACCGTTTTCTTTCAGGGTGTCGCATACCTTAATCCATTCTTCTTTCGTTGTCGGGATTTCCAGATTATACTCATCCAGCAGCTCCTGGCGGTAAAATACGCCGTAAATCTCTTTATCGTAAGGTACGGACCATACTTTTCCGTCCTTCGTTACCTCTTCACGGAGTTTCTCGTCAAAGTCATTGATAAAATCATAATCCGTAAGGTCTAATACCTGCCCCGCTTCTACGAATTCCGGGAATTCTTTCGGGCGTCCCGTAAAAATGCTCGGAGGATCCCCTGCAGACATTTCCTGTTTCAGCCGTTCCACGTACTTGTCATACGACAGGCAGATAATTTCAAATTTATACTCCGGGTGTTCTTTTTCCACTTCTTTGCTGATTGCTTCAAGCCCTGCCTTTTTGCCAGCCTCACCAAACTGTGTCAGAATCTCTACTGTCTGGACTTTTCCACCGCCGCCTTTATCAGATTTTCCGCTGTCTCCGCCGCCGTCTGAATCTGTTCCTGAACCACATCCAACAACCAGAGCCGCGCTCATTGCCACACACATTACAACCGCTGCAATTCTTGAATATAAATTTTTTCTTCTCATATTAGTACCTCCCTTTCATCACACTTACTTTTCATTAAGAGTTCCTGTCCTGGTACTGTCTAATTCTATCCATCCACTGCGAACGCCGCCCGGCCTGACCAAAATAATTCCGCTGTTTTTATAACCCTTGTCATAAAAATTATGCGCGTCTGTCATGCAGGTCTGATTCTCCAGGCAGAAGAAATCCATTTCCGGCGTATAGACTACCATTTGTTTAAATTCCTCTGATGCTGACAAAATCAGACCGTGGCTGCCATAACGAATCTCGCTTTCTGTTCTCCCAAGTCCTGTATAGACGTCGTCTAGTTTCAGTTCCGTAACTATCCGGCTTTTACACAGGTCATATTCCGTACCTGTTATATCGAATATGTTTCCTGTAGGGAATCTCTCTTGCGTACTCTCAAACATTTTCTTGGCCGGTACGCATACTGCTGCTGTCTCTCCATATGCTTTTACGGGAAAATATGGGTGTATTGCGAATCCGTACGGCAGTTCCTTTTCGTCCTGGTTGTGGACTTCATATTCCAGGCGGATACCGCTGCTTTTCAGTTTCCAGGTAACGGTCAGTCTGTGCTTCCACGGAAAGCTCTGAAACCAGCTTTTATCCTCTTCAAAGTCAATCCAGGCGCTTACCTGCGCTCCCTGCTCTGTCAGCATAGGCCTGCCTGCTGTCCATCTTTCATCGTAAACCAGTCCGTGCAAATATCTGCGTTCTCCCTTTTTCTGCTGCAGATAACTCTGCCCTTTAAATCGGAATTGTGCATCCCTGACACGGTTCGGTGTGGGGTAAAGAATCGGAATGCCTGAAAATCCTTCCTCTCTCAACACATCCGGCATCGTATAAATCAAGTCTTCTCCATCAACCTCATACTTTGCCAAGTTAAAGCCATATTCCGGCGTAAGATATATTTTCTGCGTTTTTCCTGACTCTCTGTCCTCACTTTTTAAGACTATAATCTCTCCATACTCCTGATGTTTCACAGTCTCACAATAAAATTGTTCCTTCACCCGTACACATCCTTCTTTTTTACCAGTCCAGGATCTATTGATCCTTACAATCTGTTATCTATCCTATCCCGTCCCATACAGCGGTTCTGTTCTCCCCCTGTACTCCCGGATAAGCAAAGCTGTTTTTTGCGTCATCACATTCCGGGTGTGCGATCAGCCACTTATTATTACCGAATAAAAGTCTTTCTTCTCCCTTCTTCAACGGAATCTCCTCCCGGATTTTCTCACTCAAAGGTGCATTTGTCATATCCGGCAGTATGATCACCGTACTAAAGCCTGCATCTGATGTCTGGCAGGGTGCAAAATGAAGCGTTGTCCCAAAGAGCTCTACCGCCGTCTCCCTGGGTACGAAAAACAATTCCAGCAATTTTGAATCATATTGGTTGTCTTTTACATCCCTCAGATCACCGAGCATCAGAATCATGTCCTCTGCGCCGATATTGATCTCGGAAGAACGGTGGTATTCCACTGCGTTCATTTTTACATTGTGCCCCCAGCAAAGTCCGCACTGAAGCCTGCTCTCTCCGCCGAACCAGCGCTGTATATGCTGAAATTCCTCCAGCTCTTCCAGTTCTGCAATTGAACGTTCATATTTCACCCCGTCAAAGGTACGGTCAAGGCCTGCCGCCTTTTCTGCCAGCCGTTTAACTGGAAAGCTGCTAAGAATTCTGCCGTAACGGGTAAATTTCTCGTCTGTCACATGATATATCGGTTCCATTCGATCTCCTTCACTTTATGGGACATAGACCTTTACATCCAACACAATCTTTTTCACGCCCTGTGAATTTCCGTGTATCAGATCCAGAAGAAGACTGGGCGCAACGACCGACATTTTAATGTCTTTCGCACCAACGCTCGCCGTCTTTATTGGTAAAGGAAATGTCGCCATAACATTATCAAATCCTACAATATCTTTAGCCCCTATCGCCTTATCCTTAAAATCTTCGCTGTCCAATAATGAATATAGCCGCATCGCCGTCATATCGCTGTATGCAATCACAGCCGTGTAATCCAAGACCTGGCTGAGCTGGTACTTGACCTGATCCCATATCAGCTTGTCGTTTTTCAAGTCGCAGTGCAGCACCTTATTTTCATCGTATGGCACGCCTGCTTCTAGCAGCGCCTGCTTATAGCCGTTTAGTCTTTCCTTGCTGCTGTGGGCATAATCCGGTCCATTCAGAAATACAATATCGCGATGCCCTCTTTCCAGAAGATATTTCGCGGCAATGTACCCGCCTTTTTCATCGTCCAGGCAGACAGTATTAATTTCAGGATCCTGGCTGACGCCTCCAAATATCAAAAACGGAATATTCGACTTTTTCAACAGTTCCGTATTTGGCCCGTCTTTTACAACCGGACAGTACATAATTCCATCTACATTCTGTCGCAGTGCCGAAAGGATGCTGCTTTTTTCATAGTCCTCCCGCTCCTCTGTATTGTAAATAATTGTACTGTACTGTTTCGCACTCAGCATATTGACCGTACCCTTTATAATAGCCGAAAAATATGGGTTGGCAATATCTCCAACAATGATGGCAATCGTCCCTGTAAGCCCGGAACGCATGGAACTTGCAAGGGCATTCCCGATATACCCCATCTCCTCCGCTGTCTTCATGATCAAATCTCTTGTTTCTTCGCTGACTCGCTGCCCTTTTAATGCCAGAGAAACCGTATTAATTGAAAATCCTGTTTTTTCCGCGATATCTTTTAATGTTACTCTTCTATTATTCATTATGGTTGCTTCCTCTCTCTTTTTTCTCTATTATATATATTAACGTTAATTATTGCAAAACAAGAGAGTTAAAATAAGCCATTTTTATAAATTTCTACACGTTTGTCGATTTCAGTATAGTCGATCCTGCCAGTTTCTAGGAATTTTTTAGTGGTTTCAGCATCTGGAATTCCAGCTCTTCCTCCCTGTCTGGTGCATTTTATAGCCGACACCGCAGATGCAAATCTGGCAATATACTCCGGCTCCCATCCCTGTGCCATCCCGTAGATGAATGCGCCGTGGAAAACATCGCCCGCACCATTGGTATCCACAACCTCAATATCTGTAAATGCCTTCTGATCAATGACCGTATCTCCATAAACGCCCCTGCATCCTTTGTCCCCGAGAGTCACGACTGCTGCTTCCGGACCCATTGCCTGTATTTCCCTGCAATGTATGACGTACTTCTCATCCTGGAAGAGTCCCCGATAAAATTCCTCGGAACAGATAAATACATCGATCAGATGAATATGATCCATTGTCCTTTTTTCATACAGGTCCGCATCTATCACTACCTTCACACCGTTCGCCTTTGCAATTTCCGCAGCCCTGATGCTTACCTCATCCATTTCGGTGATTAGCAGGTATTTTGCCTGTCGGATATATGCTTCATCAAGCTCCTCCACGGCAAGCTCTCTCTTGCTCCCGTCATTTGCCACGAAACAGCGTTCCTTAGTAGAGGTCTCCGTCAAAACAATAGTATAATTTGTTGTCTCACCTTCATCGATCAGAAGATGGCTTGTGTCAACCCCGTTCATCCGGAAATCATTGATACATGCCTTACCGTACAGATCACCGCCTACTACTCCTATCATTCCTGCGGATGCGCCCAGTACAGAGGCTGCTACCAGCCCGGTAGATACCATGCCGCCTCCCTGCCAGCTGGAAGAAAGTATTTTGGACAGGACATGGACACGCGCTTTTGGTATCTGCTCGATTCTAACAAGCATATCCTGTACAGGATATCCCACTCCTACAACATCCATATGTTTCCTCCGATCTTATCTCCCTCTCCAGTAAGCTTCTATTTCCTCTTTTGTGGGGGAAACCGGGTCGGCATTCACGCCAATGTACTTGCAGGCCTCATACAAGATATGTGCAACTTTTCCATGTACGCCTGCACAGTGGTGGATGTAAGGACCTTTTACTAGGTGCTCCTCCCACATCGGCCAGTCATTTACTTCAAACCAGCTGTAGGTTCCCCGTGTCTTCGGTCCTTCCACTCCTTTTCCTTCCCCGATGAGTAATTGATATTCGCCATGGTCTCCATCAAAGCGGCATATTGTCATATCGCCATGCTTGATTTCCCAATGGTTCTGCGTCGGCATCGGACCCAGATCCTGGCACAGCAGTTCCACTTTGTGTTCCGCCCCTTCTATTGCCAGTGAAGGCGGGAAGTTGCCGCAATGCCACAAAAGTTCTGCGTTATCATTTTCCGGATGGCGGATTGTCAGGTCTGCAAAGAAAATAGATTTCGTGCAGAATACCGCTGACTGCAAAATAATAGATGTAATTGCGCCATGAATATCTGTTTCGCAGGCAACCGGTATCCCGTCTTCCGTCAGGAGGCTGTTTACGGTGCATGTTGCCGACTTAACCGCTTTCTGGAGCGGCCCCCAGCAGTGGATTGCTACGGAATTGCATCCGTTGATCCTGCACAATTCTTTCACTGCCACGTAGAGGCGGACGCTGTTTAGTAACTGTTCCTCTGAAATGCCGCCCAAAGAAAGGCTGTTTTCAAAACGAGCCCTTGCTTCCTTTACCAGAGGACTGTCCGTTTTCTCCAGTTCTTCTGTCATGTCTTTTACATCCTGGATTGTAACCGGGAATACTTCAATCCCAAATTTTTCTACCAGCTCGCCTTCGTTGCATATCACGCTCCAGAACGGCTGCGGGCGGGTGCTGATCTGCAGGATTCTGGTCTTTTTGAAGTTCTTAACGATTGAACATACTGCCGCAAATGACTTGTAGCCTCTTTCAAATGTGGGATCTTCCAGTGCTACATTGGGAATGTAGGTGAACGGCAGATTATAACGGCGTAATGCCTTGCCGATTGCAAACAGCCCGCACTGTGTATCCCTGGTGCGGTCCTCATCCGGCGCCGGGGTATTGTCCCTCGGTCCCCACAGCAGAATTGGCTTGTTAAGTTCTTTTGCAACCATGGCTGCCACAGATTCTTCTCCAAAATTGCAGTTGGCGATAAAGATTCCATCCACATCTGCATCTTTGAATACTTTCACGGCTTTCTCCACGTCTGCCGGTTTAACAAGCAGTCCTTCTTCATTGATACCGCCGATATCAACCAGCTCTGCGCCCCAGCCTGCAACGGTTTCTTTGATTTTCTCCCGGTATTCCTTTCCCTCCGGATGGGTAAAACAGCCTCTTCTTGTAGCTGCATACCCGATCTTCACTGTTGTGTCCGCCATAACTTATCCCTCCTTTTTTGCTAAATGATAAATCTTTTCCACATCGTCTGTCTCTAACTCCACAAAGTGCCCGACTTTTCCCAGTTCATTTCTGTCACAGCGTTCCGCCAGAAAGCGCAGCTTTGCGTCATCATAGTCAAGACCCGCATCCTCCAGGGTAGTAGGAAGCCCGAGGGATCGGAAGAATCTTTCCAGCCTCACGATTCCTTCATATGCGGTTGCCGCAGGATCGTTTCTGTCATATTCCACATTCCAGACAGCTGTTGCAAAGCGGATGAATTGAGAAAGTCTCTGCTTATAAACGTATTTCATAAATGCCGGATAAACAATTGCCAGCCCGCCGCCATGCGCCATATCATATTCCGTGCTCAGTTCGTGCTCGATCGGGTGGCTTGCCCAGTCTGCCTGTCTGCCGCAGTTAATCAGATTATTGTGAGCCAGCGTGCCGTTCCACATGACCTCTGCACGGTAATCATAATTTAACGGCTCTTCCAAGGCCTTTGGCGCAAACTCTATCATATTCCTCAGAAGCGCCTCCGCCATGCGGTCCGATACACTGTTATGCATGGTCTGGGTAAAGTAACGCTCCATAATATGCGCCATGATGTCCACACTGCCGCATGCGATCTGATATTTCGGCATGGAATAGGTCAGTTCCGGGTTCAGTATTGAGAACTTCGGGTAAATATCATCGGAATCGCAGGAACGCTTCAACCCTTCCTCTTCATTTGTCAAAACAGAGGAATTGCTGGATTCACTTCCTGCCGCCGGAATGGTCAGGACTACGCCCACCCCCACGGCCCCCTGCGGCTCTGCAGTCTTTGCATACAGATCCCACACATCCCCGTCATACTTCAGCCCCATTGCCGTAGCTTTTGCAGAATCAATTACACTTCCGCCGCCCACTGCCAGGATAAATCCGACATCTTCCCTCTTGCAAAGTGCAATCGCCTTCCTGACCAGGCTGATCCTCGGATTTGGCTGTACGCCTCCTAACTCTACATACCCTACTTCCGCTGCTTCCAGTGATTTCTTCACACGGTCAAGCAGCCCGCTGCGTACGACGCTTCCTTTACCGTAATGCAGCAGAACTTTTTTTGAATATCGGCTGCATTCTTTTCCTACTTCATTTTCCGTTCCTTTTCCAAAGATAATCTTCGTAGGATTCCGAAATTCAAAATTTTGCATTGTCATCAACTCCTTTTTTTCTTTTTTATTTAAAGCCATGTATGAAGGCATGGCAGACCTTTTTATAATATCCTGCAAGATAATCCGCATCTTCGGAAAATCTGCACATCGTCACAGACGGGCCCTTCTTCCGGAAATTGAATGCTGTACTCCCGCCCAACCGCGTCATATTTGGCTTTTGTCAGCGTATTATAGGGAAGAAGCTCCAACGGCAGCTTTCTGGGCAGATCCGCTAGAAAAGAGGCCGTCTGCCTGTAATTCACTTCCGTTGCGCTCACGCCGGGAATCATCGGAATCCGTATGATACATGGAATATCCGTATCTGCCAGCCACCGTATGTTCTCTAATATAAGCTGGTTTCCTAACCCTGTATAACGCATATGTAATACTTCATCATATATTTTCAAATCTACATAAGCGAAGTCCACTCTATTCAGCACGCTTTGGAATATCTCCTTTGATACTGCGGCGGAAGTCTCTACCGCTTTTGAAACATTTCCGATTCCCTCCAGAATCTCAAGCAGAAATCCTGCCTGCATCAGCGGCTCCCCGCCGGAAAATGTGACGCCCCCCTCACAGTCCTGCCACAGAGAGGCATACTCCAGGATCTCGCGAATAACCTTCCCGGAGGTTCTTACTTTTCCGCCTTCCATTGCCTGGCCTTCCGGATTGTGGCACCACTCGCATCTCAAAGGGCATCCCTGCAGGAAATAAGTCACCCTGATTCCCGCTCCGTCATATACGGCAAATTCCTTTATATCAAATATTCTTCCTGACTTCATACCTAATCCCCTGTTTTTATACGGTATATTCCGCTCTTCGTATCAGATGATCCTGGTAAACTTTATCCAGCTCTACAAAATAAGCGCTCCATCCCCAGACTCTTACGATCAGGTTCCGGTAATTTTCGGGATTTTTCTGTGCATCCTTCAGTGTACCTGCATTGATGGCATTCAGCTGAAGTTGATGTCCGCCATTTTTCACGAACAACTGGACGAGCGCCGCCACCTTTTTTATCCCGTCTTCTCCCCTGAATACACTGTCATGGAACTCCAGTGTCAGCGGACCTCCGTTTGCTGCCTTACTTAAATCCGGCGCCGTAAATGACTTAATTACAGATAACGGCCCCTTGGTCTTAACAGAAAGTCCGGGTGAATAATTCGCCGGGAAATATTCTCCTTTCCGTCTGCCGTCCGGAGAAGCCCCAAGTTCCTCTGCATGACGTATATAATACATCGCGGAACCAGTTCCTGCCCGGTATATACCCCCCAGCTTGTTTTTTCTCCCTTCCACTTCCTTTGCAAATGTATCCAGGAGCCAGATTCCGTATTTGTCTACTTCCGGATCCCCGTCTCCCATATGGTGCATCTCTTCCCTCACCAGCTTTAGGTAATCCTCCTCACCGGAAAAGTCCTCCTGTACTGCGTGTACCAGTTGATCCGCCGAAATCCTTCTGTCTTCGTAGTAAAACTTCTCAAGTGCATATAAAGAATCTGCGGCACATGCTATTCCCGTTCCATGTAGCCCATAGTTGTTATAGATCCCTCCCTCGCAGATATCCCGGAGGTTCTCCGCACATCCCTCCATCAGCATGGATAGATATGGGGCTGGAAACATAAAAACAGAATCTACTTTCTCCGTAATACTGTCCACTTCTGCCTTTAGTTCCCTGAGAAACATCTCGCAGAACTGCTCCATGCTGTCTGTATCGGCCAGATATTTCTCTGCACACCGGTTTACGATTTTCGGGAATGATACGGCTTCAATATTGGGGATATCCATTCCTTTTCCCGGTATGATGAACTCCCAGCAGGCCGCTACCGTATAGCTGCGCGCATCCTCCGGTTCATATCCCCAGCGCAGCAGTGCCGGAATTACAACATCATCGTTTGAGTATTGAGGAAATCCCAGCCCTGCTTTTGTCAGTCTGGTGGCTTCCTCGTATTGACTTATTTTCGTCCTGCTGTTCACTCTCAGATTGATTTTCGGATCAATCAGCTTCAGTTCCCTGCTGGCCTGCAGACACAGCTTAGACAATTCGTTGAAGCAGTCATTCCCCTCTGTGTCCACACCTCCCAGCATCAGGCTCTGTCCGTTGTCTCCCTGCTGGACTCCGGGATACAGGTCATTATCAATGTTGCAGGACAAGAAGAATTCTTCTATGTATGAAAGCGCTTCATCTTCCGTTATCCTGCCAAGTTCACGATCCTGTCTGTAATATGGATACAGATATTGGTCAAACCGTCCAAGCCCGATATGGTATTCTCCCTCCAGCCATGCCAGATAATGGAGGAGCCACAACAGCTGGAGCGCCTCGGGAAAACTTTCCGCACCGGAGCGGACGCTTCTTCTCAAAGACTCTGCTTTTTCCCCGCGCCCGTCACTCTCAAGTGCGGCGGCATATTTCTCAACAAATGCATAAATACTTTCAATAATCTCTTCGAGTATATCTGCATATTCATATTTATCCGCTGTATCTTTATCAGAAACTTTCAGTGCTTCCCTTGCTGCTGCAATTTTTCTTTCCAGCCTTTGGAACCCCTCTGCCAATATCCCGCTGTAATCGGGAGAGATATTACATACGTGCCCCTTCTCATGTAAATAATATAGATTTCTAAGCTCTTTTTCCTCTTCTGTATTAACGATACTCCCGTTTGTAATCGTTGTTCGCATAAATACAAGGTTCATCCCGGGTATGAACGCCGGCTTTTCCGCTTCCAGCAGCGAACACAGGCGCACCTTCTTGCGGTTCTGCAGCGTTTCCCTGTCAATCCCGCATATTTCCGAGCTTTTTCTTATAGATGATTTTTCCGTTTCTTCTGCATTAAATCTAAATTTCACATGTTTTTTGTTTATTATATACTTTTTAATATCTTTAATCTCTTCCGTCATTATTTTTTACCTCACTTTCAAAAAAGGTATTGACATGAACGTTAATATGAACGATAATACAATTATAGCAACGAGTTCTGTATCTGTCAATACACCTCGTGAAGAAAAATTAATTAATTTAAAGGAGGCACTTATTATGACACTTGTACCAATGACCCAAATGCTAAAGAATGCACGTACAAACAAATGCGCAGTTGGAGGATTTATGATCTGGAATTATGATTCTGCCAAAGCTATAGCAGACACTGCGCAGAAGCTTGGCCTGCCCGCTATCTATATTATCGGCGAAGGTGAAGCAATATCTATGGGAGGCTTTGCGAATGTTGCGCGTATCGCCGAGAGTGTTGCAAAAACTGTGGATGTTCCGATTGCACTGCACGCAGACCACTTCCGTTCCTACGATGCCATTGTGCAGGCTATTGTGGCAGGTTACTCATCTGTCATGATTGATGCATCACGTTTTCCTCTGGAAGAGAACATCCGCCTTACAAAAGAAGTTGTGAAGGTCGCTCATGCTGCAGGTGTCAGTGTAGAAGCGGAACTCGGGAGGCTCCCTGGCAATGAAGGGGACGAGGATGTAACGGTCGAGGAGTCCTTTCAGACAGATCCGGATGAAGCGGCTTACTTTGCAGAGCAGACCGGCATTGACGCACTGGCTGTTTCCATTGGAACCATGCATGGCGCATATCCTAAGTCATTTAAGCCTGAAATTAATATACAAAGATTAATGGAAATCGAAAAGAAAGTGTCTATCCCACTCGTCATGCATGGCGGCAGCGGCACTCCGCAGGATAAGATTGCTGAAGCTGTAAACCATGGAATTGCGAAGATAAATATAGCTACAGATCTGGTGACAGCAGCGGCTAAGAGGATTGCCGAAGTACAGCAGGCAGAAGATTTCCGGTACAATGTAACTACTACATTCCAGGCTGGAAAAGAGGCAATCAGTGAAGTGGTAGAACAGAGAATGAGACTTTTGAATCAGAATATCTTATAACCAAAGGGACCCCCGTAACACAAGCCCATACAGGCGGGTTCGCAGTAAACTGCGGAATAAAGTTTAAAAACCGAATGCGTCCTGCGTTAACGAAGTGCGCTTACATAGAAACCGAAAGGGGACGGAAAAGCCCGGGATTTTTTGTCCCCCTTGTACAAAAGAAAACTGCCATGTACAAAAATATCGCTTTGTACATGGCAGCTTTCGTCATAATCCTGGCAAACCGGCCATACCATCAGAATATACCGCCTTACTGACTCAAATATTATACGGGGATTTCCTTATTCAATCACCGCTTTCTCCCACTCCATTTCTACATTCTTCCCAAAATGTGCAAGTCCAATGTAATATACCGGCCCGGTCATGCCTGCACCGTATTTCTTCGCTTTGATCTGTTCAACCGCTCCCTGCGCAAGTTCCTTCAAATTCTGTGATTCCTCTTTGGTATATTTGAATTCCAGAATCATATGGGGCAGTTCCCGTTTCTTCGCATAGAGGAGAATATCGCTTCTGCCCGACCCGCTTTCCCGATTGCTTTTCACGTCATAATATCTGTACAGGAACGCGCACATGCCAAGCATCATCATGTGATAGCTGTTCTCGCTTTTCAGGTCATGGCAGGACGGGAGATCCAGAAGTATCCACTGGTACTCCTCGGCAAACGCTTCCATATCCCCCAGCCTCAGATACCTCAGCATACTCGCGATATGCCCTTCCTCTAAGTTCAGATAGAAGGCAGTCAAATCCTGAAACGCCCTGCGCACCTCATAATTTGGTATCCGCAGACGGCAGAAGCCTTCCTCTAATTCTTCCTGAACCGTTACCATCCCTGCATTGATCAGCATGCCCCAGAGGGAAGCATCGTCCGGCTCCTCATAATAAGATGTTGCCAGCTCTGCCCTGACATTGACCGAACCTTCTTCGATCAGTTTCTTGTAGGCAGAGGCAAACTTCTCTCCTCTCTGGTCAAGTGCGTTCTTGATCATACTATTTTCACTTGTATTCACCCAATATGGCTCCAGCTTTTTTCTTACTGCATAAAATGTGACAGACCATGGATTGTAAACTTCTGTTGATCCGAACCTGTAGCCGTCATACATTAACCTGATATCTTCTGACAGCTCCAAGCCGTAGTACTCCAGCAATTCTCCGGTCTCCTCCTCAGTGAACCCAAAGCAGTCCGAGTACTCCTCATCACAGACTGTACAAACTGCCAGGTTATTCAGTCCCGAAAAAATATTCTCCTTTGCCACCCGCTGAATCCCCGTAAGCATCGCCTTCTCCAGCGCCGGATTCCCTTTTAAAGAGGCGCTCAGCATGCCTGCCAGGATTCCTCTCACCTCATCATAATATCCTCCGGCATTGGCAGCAATAAATGGCGTATCATACTCATCAATCAGGAGATATACCTTCTTACCGTAATACCGCTCCAGTGCCTGGCACAGTACGATAACAGACCTGCTGATGCAGTTGTCCGCCTCTATGGCATCAGGAGACTGCCACAATCCTTCGTAAATATTATCCAGCTCTTTTCTCTGCTCGTCCGAAAGTGTTCCATCATCCAGTACAGCAAATTGCCTTTGGTATTCTTCCCTGAGCACACACTTTAACTGGTACAGCATTCCATCTGCCGTATCTCCTTTTACATTAAGAAATGAAACAAAAATAACAGGATGCCTGTTCATCTCTCCCAATACACAACTCTCACTGACTTTCATGCCTGCAAACAGATCTTCCGAGCGCTTTGTACAATCCAGAAACTCTGACAGCATAGACATATTCAGCGTCTTCCCAAAACGTCTTGGTCGGGTAAGCAGTGTAATCTGATATTCGGATTCCAAAAACTTCTCTATCAACTGTGTCTTGTCTACATAGTAGCCATTCTTTTCACGTAACCTGCGGAAATCCTGCAGTCCAATTGCCAGTTTTCTTTCCTTTACCTTCTGTGCTTTTTTTGAGGCCGCTCTATAAGACCCCGGTGCTTCCCTAACCGTATCCGCTGTGCGTGCCGGTGCTCTTCCGAACAATTCATCCAGGGAGCATTCCAATACTTCGCTGATTCTCTCCAGAGTCTCCAAATCCGGGGAACGGTTCCCGATTTCATAATTCGTGTAGGTGGAACGGGAAATCTCCAGTTTCTCCGCCATCTGTACCTGCGTATATCCTCTCTGCTTCCGAAATAAGACCAGATATTCATGAAACTTTGTTTTCATCTCGGGCCACACCTTTCCTTTTTCTTTAGTATAACCCAATATGTTTCAAACAGCAACCTTCTATGTATTTCTTTTCGAAACATTTTTTTGCTGTCGTTACTGTTTGATCTCCCTGTTTTGTATATCTGTTGTTTGCTGCAAAGATGAAGAATTCTTTTATAAATAGCTATCAGACCAGCATTTAGATTCAAAGACGGAAAATGCCGCAGTGCCTGATGATGCAGATTCAAACAGCCAACGAACTTAGACTCGTTGACATAGCAGGAACACAAATGACGAGGCAGATCGATCCGGCATCTGCCGGTCCACGCCGCGTCAAAAATTCATAATTATCAATATACGTATATATCATTCACACAAGACACTTAAAATATCCTTAAAGCTCTCCAGGTTATAATCCCCTAAATGATCTTTTCCCGCCTGTCCCACGCAGGCAGCCTCCATCCCGGCCCTATGTGCCGCCTCCACTCCGGCGGCGGCATCCTCCACTACCAGGCAGACCTTCGGTTTTAATCCGAGTTCTGCGGCAGCCTTTTGAAATACTTCCGGGTGAGGTTTTGAATGTGTGATCTGAGTACCATCTATTATCGCATCGAATACATTAGCCAGACCTGTCTTTTTTTCAATTGTCATGTCTGCCTCTTTTCCGGTATGCCCGGCAGACGCTGCGTACAGGCCCAAACGCCCCAAAATGAACCGTGCATTCTTGCTGGAGGACCCAACCGCTAGAGAGTACCCTTTTTCCCGCAGTCTTAAAATCGTATCGCGCACCTCTGCGGACAGATCCTGCTCATTCATCTGCTCCAGTGCCGTCCTGTATATCTGATTCTTTTCTGCAAGTATCTTTTGTTTTTCTAACGTATGTAGAGGCGTTCCTGTATATTTTTCCAGAATAATCTCCAGACTCTCCGCTCTGGACACGCCTCTTAACCTTTGGTTGATCTCCTCATCAAAGTAAACCGGCAGCTGATCTGCCACCCGCTTCCACGCCATATAGTGGTATTGATCAGTAGAACAGAGGACGCCGTCCAGATCAAAAATGATTCCTTTCCATTTCATGACTATGTTATTGACGGGAAGGTATCCTTCCCGCCCCTTTCCTTTATTTTTGCTATAGGGTGGTTCCAAACATTCCACAGAAAGGATCTACAGGAGAAATGCCTTTAAAAGGACTCCTGCCCATGATCTTTTCGACTACCATATCGATGATTGTCTGGGATACGTGGTATGTGTTGATAATGGTCGGAATCATGGGTGCATCTGCAAATCCATATGGATTTCCCAGAGATACCATCAGGGTAGGAACCTCTTTTACAAAATACGGTCCCTCCTGCGCCACTGCGCCCTGCCATTGAATCCGGGCTGTTGTCTGGTAACTGGCATTGATGATATTGGAAAAATACATGATGACATCATATTTCTTCGCAATCTCCTCCGTAGAAACGACTGTCTCTTCCATTGTTGTATGTTCGGCATCATAGACATCTACCTCAAATCCCGCCTTCTGCAAAGCGCGAATGACCATTTCCCGGCAGCGGCTGGCGCCGGTAAATCCCGGCTTATCCCCGTTTACATGGAGCCATACCCGTCTGTGCTTTTTTGGCGTAACCGGGAGCAGATTCTGCGTATCCTTTACTAATGTAATTGCCTGATCCGCACACTCTGCTGCCAGCCTCAAAGATTCTGGTGCGGCGATCAGCCCGCGGTAATTGTCCGCAGTAAAATGTTTCTTTTCGTGAAGCCCCAGAGAAGCTTTCAATGCCAGAACACGCGTCACTGCCTCATCAAGCCGCTCCACGCTCACGACTCCTGTACGCACTGCATCGATCAGATAGGAAAGATCTTCCGCAAGGTTCTTGCCAAATAGTATCATATCAACGCCGGCATTGATTGTTGTCGGTATCAGATCTCTTCGTTTCATAGCTGTGCAGTAGCCAAGCATATTTGCGGCATCGGTAAGGACAACTCCCTGAAATCCAAGTTTTCCCCTCAGCAGGCCCTGAACCAGTTCTTTAGAACAGGAGGCCGGAAGTATCTGCTCCTCTGTAAGCTCCGGACTAAAATTGCGGCTGTATGCGGGCTGCAGGATATGTCCTGCCATCACGGTCTGGGCGCCTTTTTCTATCAGGCTTTTATATATCTTCCCATAGGTGGCATCCCATTCTTCACAGCTTAAGTCATTGACGGATGCTACCAGATGCTGATCCCGTTCATCACAGCCATCCCCCGGGAAATGCTTGATTGAGACTGCAACGCCATTCTTCGCTGCACCGTCCATATACGCCTCACACATACTGAGGACAATTTCCGGATCACTTCCATAGGTTCTTGTATTCGTAATTGGGTTCCGCCAGTTTCTGTCGATATCACATACAGGGGCAAAAGCCAGATTCACTCCGACCGCGCTCCCTTCCCGAGCACTGATATCTCCCAGATGATATGCCTGGCGGACGTCACCGGTGGCTGCCGCTTCCAACTGGCTTGCAAAGTTTGTCCCCTCCAGTACGGCGCCGCTTCCGCCTGCCTCCAGATTCGCTGCAATCAGCACAGGGATCTTCGCCAGCGTCTGTAGTTTATCATTTCTATTCTTTAATTTGTCTGCCCGGTCCGGCCGATACATGATCCCGCCAAATTGAAATTCCCGGTACATATCCAGGATATCCTCATCATGATCCGACTGGCCGATCACCAGGAACAATTGTCCGGCCTTCTCCTCCACAGACATCTGGCCTAATGTCTTTTTTACCCATTCCTGCTGTGTTTTTCCCAAATGAAAGGGTGTTTTACTTAAGTCTGTCATTTTTGTTTTTCTCCGCTTTTCATCGTTCTTATATTCATAGCATTGTTATACACTTGCCTTCTTCACAATTTTCGACCGTGTATCCATAATAACCGCCAGAATAAGAACTGCACCTTTGATCATATTCTGATAGTTGCTGCTCAGGCCGATCATAACGAGCCCCTGGGAAAGTACCCCGATAATCAATACGCCCGTTACAACACCGCTGGTCTTTCCGGTTCCTCCTGAGATGGAGACACCGCCGAGAACCGCAGCGCTGATTACGTCATTTCCTATATTGCTCCCGCTATAGGGACTTCCCGAAAAAGAACGGGACATCATAATAATGCCGGCGATTCCTGTCAGGAATCCACAGAGTATGCTTGCAATCATTTTGATTTTATTCACATGGATGCCTGAGAGCCGCGCTGTCTCATTATTGCCGCCTACCGCGAATAAGTATCGCCCGAGATATGTTTTATTTAATATGAATGCCACAATCAGGGCCAGCACGGCAAACACGATGACTGCCACAGGAATCCCCAGGATATAGTTCTGTCCAAGGAATTTGATACTCTCCGGCAGCCCGTATATGGTAGCTCCGTCCGTTAAAATCATGTTCAGCCCATCCACTACCTGCATCATCGCAATCGATACGATCAGCATCGGAATGCCAAATTTCATGGAAATATACCCTGTTATCATGCTGATTCCTATGCAGGCCAGTACAGAGATCAGCACCGATATCCATATTGATATTCCTGCTTTATACAAAAGTGCACACACCACGCCTGCAAATGCGTAAACTTTTCCGACCGAAAAATCAAGGCTGCCGGTCAGCATCAGGAATGAGACACCCAATGCTACGATACCCATGGTAGCTACCTGTCTTATAATGGTAAGTAAATTCTCCAGCGTAAAAAACGTAGCCGGTTTCATTGCCGCAAAAATAATGATAATAAGCAATAGCAGAATCTGCGCGACAAATTTTTTTATTTTTATCAACACTGTTGTATTCATATTTTTCTCCTTAGCGGCTGCCGGATGCCAAATCCAGCAGTATTTCTTTATCAAACTCCTCACTGCCTGCCTCTCCCGCAAGCTGCCCCTCAGCAAGGATGATAATGCGGTCTGACATTCCAACTAATTCTTCAAAATCCGAAGATACCATAATAATCGATTTTCCGCTTTCAACAAGTTCATGCATCAATTGATAGATCTCGAATCTTGCTCCCACATCAATTCCTCTGGTAGGCTCATCAAAAATCAGGATATCACTGTCAACATCCAGCCATTTCGCCACGATCAGCTTCTGTTGGTTACCGCCAGAAAGATACTGTGCCTCCTGCCAAATACCGGGGGTCTTGATCTTCAGTGTTTCTACATATTCCTGCACATGCTCCTGTTCTTTTGCCTTATTGATTTTCCCCATTTTACAGTACTTCATCAGGCTGGAAAGTGTGATGTTGGCAAATACAGGCTTATCAAGGAGGAGCCCTTTGCCCTTTCTGTCCTCCGGCAGGAGTCCAATGCCCACTTTAATAGCCTCATATGGATGCCTGATATCCACCTCTTCTCCATGGATATATATCCTGCCATTCTCTTTTCTCACGTCGCCAAATAGTACGCTCATGAGTTCTGTCCTGCCGGCGCCCACCAGTCCGGCGAAGCCTAAGATTTCTCCTCTGTGCAGTTCGAAGCTGATGTTACTGACGCCATTACCGCTTACATTGTCTGCTTTAAGAACAACTTCATCCTTCGCGCAGTAACTGTGTGGGTACGTAATGTCATCTAGTTTCCTCCCAATCATGGCGCGGATCAGTTCCGGTCTGGAAGTCATCTCCGTCTCCATTTCACAGATGTAGCATCCGTCGCGCATGACAACAACACGGTCCGTAATTTCGAAAATTTCTTCCATTCTATGGCTGATATATACGATAGACACACCGTCTTTCTTTAACTTGCGGATGATAGAAAACAGTGTATCAACCTCTCTAACCGTAAGAGGCGCCGTCGGCTCATCCAGGATTAGAATTCTGGTCTTCAAAGAAACTGCTTTTGCAATCTCTACAATCTGCATCATAGCCGGAGAGAGGGAACTTACCATTGCCATCGGATCAATCGGAACTCCAAAATCATGAAAGATTTTTTCCGCATCCTGGATCATTTGTTTTTTATTTACCAATATACCGTTTCCACGCAGATTCCCCATAAACACATTCTCTACTACCGGCAGTTCCGGCACCAAAGTGAACTCCTGATAAACCGCCCCAATTCCAAGACTTCTTGCGTCTGCCGGTGTGATTCTCGTATATTCATGTCCGTCTGCAGTGATCGTTCCGGAGGTAGGTTCATTGGCGCCGGTAATGCATTTTACCAGTGTAGATTTTCCAGCGCCATTCTCGCCCATCAGCGCAAGGACTTCTCCCTCGTACAAGTCAAGGGAAACATCTGACAATGCGTTGACTCCAGGATAGACTTTACTGACATGGCGAAACTCTAATATCTTTTTCTTCACCGTTTTATCCTTTCCTTTTTCCATTCTTATTGAGTTACATACTCTGACGCATTATCGCTGTTAATTAATACATATTCTGCGATTACATTTTCTGCAGTATTGTCTGTCATATACTTACAAATTGCCTCTCCGACTTTCTGTCCTATCAGTTTTGTATTTGCATAAACTGTGCTTCTGAGCGTTGAATTATTTCCGGCAATCACATTCAATGCCTCCTCGCTGCCGTCCAGCCCGCAAACCATAACCTCGTCTTTTCCAATCCCCTTTGCTTCCAGTGTCTGAGCAACCGCAACTCCCATCTCATCACTTTGGCAGAAAATCAGTTTTACATTTGGGTTTGCCGCGAGAATCGCCTCTGTAACATCCATTGCCTTCGTGGAATCCGTTGCATACTGGCTGTTTACAAGATTGACGCCCTTCCCCTTCACCAATGTCTCTTCAAACTCAGCTTCCAGGGCTTCCTTGAATACTCCTGCCGTCGTATCTGGGTTTGCAGAGTCAGACAGCCAGATTGCAGCCATTTCACTGCCCTCTCCTGCACTTTCATCCACAAAATCCGCCATGGCATCTGCGATCAGTTCCGCTTCCTCTTTCGGGTTTTCTTCTACAAGAGCATCATAGTTCACCAGCAGATCAGACCATCCTATGATATAAATCCCCTTTTCCTGCGCCTGTTTACAGAGATCTGATAAGCCGGCCGGATTCATGGCATTTACTACAATGGCCTTACACCCTGAATTAATCAGGTTCTCCATCCCGGACAGTTCATTGTCAACAGAGACCTGCGAGTCCGAAACGACCACATCATACCCTTCCCCTTTTACCGCTTCTGTCACAGAATCTACAATGTCATTGCACCACTGGGAACCACTTGTAACAATGAGAATCCCAACCGTTCCACCGGTTTTTTCTTTGCTTTCGCTGCTCTGCTTACTCCCGCTGTCCGCCTCCGCCGGACTTTTGGAAGAACAACCGGTCAGTAACGCCAACAGCATCGCCGCTGATAAAATAATTCCCATCCATTTTTTTAATCTCATTTTCTTAACCTCCTGTTTTGCTTTTTGGTATGCAGTTATCTTTTATTTGTCTTTATTTTATCTATCTTTGGTTATCTTTTTAATGTCTCTATATTCAGAAAAGTGTCACATTTTTCATAGTATGTAATCAAAACTTTTTCAGAGATCGAAAAAGCGGCCGTCAATACGGCCGCAGTCTATATCTTATTCGTTACAATTCACAGCCTATGGGCCGTGCATAGTAACGGCATCTGGCTCATTTAAAGTCGCCAGTGGCGAGGAGCCAG
>OBZW01000171.1_pt1 | contig 61485 bp, 46 predicted proteins | sample 1477021 | NCBI WGS metagenome assembly OBZW01 (sample SAMEA2580262, study PRJEB22360) | human gut metagenome | biome: human gut; feature: human-associated habitat; material: faeces | place: Denmark | collected 2008/2010
CATACTTATTGCACGATCCCCGGTACAGCCCGCCTCTCCTGCTGCGGTGCTGTTATAATCTCTTTCTTCTTATTGTATATATCCAGAACTGTCACATTATTATAGAATTCTGTGACTTCATGGAACCTGCCTTTTACTGAAAGCGCCTATTTGCGTGAATCATTCACTGCCTTATACATTGCCAGTATATTTACTCCCGGTACATCAGGCATGATGTTGTGTTCCTGATTGAATACAAATCCCCCTCCCGGAGCAAAGATATCAATCATTCTTCTTGTGTAATCATAAACCTCTTCCGGCGTGGATCTGTTCAGGATGCTTCTTGTATTGCATCCGCCGCCCCAGAATGTTATATCGTTTCCAAATTCGCGCTTTAATGTTGCGGGATCCATCTGATATGCAGTTGTCTGAACCGGATTGATCACATCATATCCTGCGTCAATCAGATCTCCCATAATCGGATAAATAGAGCCGCAGGAGTGCAGGAATGTCTTCATATTACTGTGTTTATGCACATATTCATTCAACTGTTTATGATATGGTTTGAATAACTCCTGATATTTTTCTCTGGACATAAACATCCCGGTGTCCATTCCAAGATCATCTCCAAAACGGAGGATGTCTACAATATCTCCCACAGATTCACATACCTTTTCCAAAGTAGCCAGATGACGGATCATCAGCTGTTCCACCAGTGATTCCACATTTTCCGGGTCTGCATATGTATCCATCAGGAAGTTGTCAATTCTTCTCAGAAAGGTTCCCCACTCGAACAGGTTGCATCCGCAGGTAATCATCAACGCACGGTCTGTTTTCTCTCTCAGGGCCAGTGTCCGCTCTCTCAGTTTCTGATAAAAATGATCTTCGCCGGCATGATCCCAGGGGCTGTGCACCAATGCGCTCCAGAGCACTTTTCCCATCTGATGGTCCAGATCTGACCAGTCATCCGGATAATCATCTATATAAGGGAAATACGTCTGGTCAAAGAAAGTTGCGCCCACCGGCATTCTTGCGATCAGAGTTCCTTCTGCGTCATGAACAACATAGTCTCCGTTTTCCACCTTTTTCGGCTGAAACCATTTGGGATACTGACCGGTAGAACCATCCGCCAGTGTTACATCGTACCAGTCATCATCGTTCTCATTAAACACCCTTCCGATATCAATCACATCTACACCGAACTTATCCATAAGTTCAAGCTCAGGCTGTACTACCTGCTGAACAACGTCGTATATTCTTGTATGCCCGCCTGTAATACCCATCTCCTTCTTCAGGTTGTTGTAAGCAATTGCTGAGATTCCTGAACTTGGAGTCCCGCCCAGATCCAGCGGCACATAATCGGGTTCTTTGTGGTTGATTGCTGCCAATACTCTTTCCCTTGACGTCATCATATTTATTCCTCCAATTCTAAACGATTAGATTTTTTTGTATGCGATAATTAATTTGTTACTTATGATTATAACTGAAAGAGTTTTAAATTCAACATGGTTTTTAATATTTTTATCTAAACGTTTAGATTCTTTGATTTTTCTAAAATAATATGCTATGATGAAGCAACAGAATTATGCAGTGCTGATTTTACAAAATACCGGAGGTGACTGTCATTGGCAACCTTAAAAGATGTCGCAAGAGACGCGGGAGTTTCTATTGCGACGGTATCCTGCTGCCTGAGCGGCGCAAGGAATGTAAAGCCGGAGACCCGTGCCAGAATCATGGATTCCATAGAGAAGCTGAAATATATCCCAAATGCATCTGCACGCAACCTCAAGACCGCGGATTCAAAAAAAATAGGGATTGTGCTGACAGATATTGATGATTATTACCATGCCGAAATTTTCAAAGGCATTTCATCCTATCTTCAGAATAAGGGGTTCAGCATGAATGTAGCCTTTTCCAATAACTCCCCTGATATCGAATGCGATAAGATCGATGATTTTGTAAGCGGAAATGTATCCGGGCTGCTGATTATTACATCACAGCCACAGAATACCGAATTTTTCACCGCCAGAATCAGAAATTATAACATCCCCGCCGTATTTATAGAGCGCAGGCCCGATAATCTGAATACCAGTTTTGTCAGCTTTGACAATTCTAAAACCACCTATTATTTAACAGAAAATCTTATAAAAAAGGGGTATCAGAATATTGCCCTGATCACGGGATCACAGCAGTTTTCCTCGGAGGCCGAGGCCATAAAAGGCTACCAGCTTGCTCTGCAGGATTATGAACTTCCTGTTAATCCGGATCTGATCCAAACCACCAATCTGACCAGGGAGGATGGGTTCAAAGCATTTCTCACCCTCCCCCTCCTGGATCAGATAGACGCCGTAATCACCACCTCTGAAAATATAGCCCAGGGCGTGGCAGAAGCCTGCAAAATACAGGGCAGCATCCCCTCCGATGACATACAGATCCTGACCTTTGGAGAAGAGTCCTGGAACCGCGTTAATCTGTCCGGAATCATCCACACCTCGCGCACCGCATTCACGCTGGGCACAAAAGCCGCGCAGCTGCTCATGCAAAACATTGAATCGCCTGTCCTGTTTGAGGAAAAAACTCTGATTTTCACGGATGAAATCATACACAGCAGGCTTCCTCTGCCCGAAGCCAAAAAAAAGACCCCTGCCTCCAAAAAGGCGGGCTCTTCAAAGGAACCGCTGCGTATCCTGATGGCAGACCTCGCAACCTCCCATGCCGCCAGGCTGCTTTCCGAAAACTTTACACGGCAGACAGGAAATCCTGTGGAGATCGATTTTGCCGCCCAGAATGAACTGCCTGGCAAAATTGTGGAAGATCTGGGCCGCTCCCGGTCCCACTACGATATTTATATGTATGATATCCCCTGGCTGCAGTATCTGGTTCAAAACGGACTGATTGCAGACATCACTGATTTCATAGAAAGCGACAGCTTCAACTCGGATGCCTTTTTCCCGGAAAATCTGAACAACTGTATGTTCGATAAGCGTTATTACGGCATCCCGATCGTCGGCGGTTCACAGATATTATTTTACAGACAGGATCTTTTCGAAAACAGGCGCATACAAAAGGATTTTAAAAAGATGTTTCAGATTCCGCTCTCCCCGCCCCGTACATGGACAGAGTTCAACGGGATCGCCTCCTTTTTCACAAGAGACTGCAATCCGGATTCTCCCACCCAATACGGTACCTCTATGGCCGGAATCGTAGATGAAGAACTGGCTCCCGAGATCCTGATCCGGCTCTGGTCAGGCGGCGGAAAACTCTGGGACAAATACAACCGGGTCTGCATGAATACCCCGGAGAACGCCCAGGCCTTCGGCAGTATCCTGAAAACTCTCAATTATATAGAAACCTCCCCGTTCGAAACCGATATATCCAAAACGGTCCATGATTTCTGTTCGGGAAAGACCGCAATGCTGATCACCTACTCGGAATATGCCGGCCAGATCTGCCAGAGCATCCATAACAACATCATCGGACGCGTGGGATACGAATCCATCCCCGGAAAGACCCCGGCCAGCGTCGGCTGGAATCTGGGCATGAATCCCTGCACCGCCCGTTACGAGGAAGCCTGCCTGTACTTCCAGTGGCTCAGCAAAAAAGATATCAGCATTTACATGACCATCCTGGACGGCCAGTCCCCCGCCCGCGCGCCATACTCCAGCCACGAACTCCTGAAGCTGTATCCCTGGCTGGAACTGACCGAAAAGAGCTTCGAATACTGCCGGAAAAGAACAGGGCCATACAGCAAAAACTCCCTCATCATCCCCCAGAGCCGTATAGAAACCACCCTCTGCACTGTACTGAGGCGTATCGTAACCGATGGGCTGGGCATAGCGGAGGCACTTGATGAGGGACAGAAAGAAATGCAGGCATTATTCAAATCCTACGGCTATCCAAAACCGCTGCATTTACTGCCCTGAGGAACACATCCTGCGCAGCACGGCCCCTGATGCGCTGCGCAGTCCACTGTATCTTAAATCAGCCAGACTGGTACATACCAGTTTTTTTCATCAACAGGAAGTAACTCATTTGCCATACAGACAACGCTCCCTGTTCCTATCTCTACTTTAAGTGTCTCCAAACCATCAAATGTTCCTGACGCGCTTACAGGGTCTAACACATGAAAATTTTTTATCGCCGTTTTTCCAGGTGAAGCAGCTTTTTTAATCTCAATGGGAGACAGTATGCCATTCTGAAAAATCAGCAGGTCAATTTCCTTTTGATCTTTATCCCGATAATAATAAATTGGAGGCTCTTTTCCCGCATTCAGGTAACTCTTATAAATTTCAGAGAATACATAGCTCTCAAAAAATGCCCCTGACATTGCCCCTCTTTCCAGTGCCTCCGGGTTCCCCCATTTTAAAAGATAAGCGGCCAGACCCGTATCTAAAAAATGGAGAAGCGGCATTTTTACTACGCGTTTCAAAGCATTATTATGATAAGGCTGTACAAGCGCGATGATATTCCCCTCGCCGCCTATACACACTCCTTTTCCAAATCGATCCACCGCCCCCATCAAAGCCCCTGCCGCACCCCCCTGGGAGCGTCCCCCCTTCACTACCTCTTCCGCCGCCCAAAACATATCCCTGCGATTAACAGGATGAGTACTGCCGCCGCCCCAATCCCGATATACAGTTTGAGCCTCGGCTGTTCATCCTTTTTATCTTTGGGCGTCTCAACAGGCGTATCCTCCTGTTTATTATCTATTTTACGACTGTCACTTGCCGCAGTATCCCCCATTAGCTTCTGATACCCTTCTTCAGTCAGGGTGGCTTCCGCGCTGCCGACTGCCTGGCCCTTATAGGTATAGATGACTTTACCGTCTCTAATCCCGCTTTCGGTCAGAACAATATTCTTTTCAAGCTGGGAAAATTTTATCCCGTCCGGCAGTACGACATAAGCATCTTCTGTGTTAAAATTCCTGATGTCTTCTGAAGTCTCCAGACTCTCAACCGGAACTTTTTTGAAGTTCGAAAAAACATAATCCATCATGGCCTTTGTATCCGTATACGCATCGACTCCATAATCGTAGAGGACTACAGCGGCCAGGTGCATATTTCCATTGTCTGCCATTGTCACCAGCGTGGTTTTTGCCTGATCTGTGTATCCGGTTTTTCCGCCGGTACAGTATTCGTAATAATAGTAATTCTCCGGCCAAAGCATCTTATGGTTCTGTTGAAATACACGTTCTTCCTGCGTCAGGTTCGTAGGGCCAATCTTGTACTCCAGTTTTCCCATAATGGTTCTAAATTCGTCCTGCTGGTACACTGCGGATGCAATCAGGGCCATATCATGGGCTGTTGTGTAATGTTCATCGTCATGCAGCCCGTTCGGATTCACCCAATGGGAGTTGGTGCATCCAAGCTCTTTTGCCCTGTCATTCATTTTCCGGATAAATGTATCATAATCTCCGCCCAGGCTCTGCTCCCCCACACTCTCGGCAACCGCATGGGACACCTCATTTGCAGAAGCCAGAAGTACCGCGTGCAGTGCATCTTCGAGGCTTAATTCCTCTCCTGCTTTCATTCCAATCTGCGCGTCATCATACTGCAGAAAAGAGATACTGTCTTCGGTAAATTTTACCTTATCCGCCAGATCCGCATTTTCCAGAGCTACCAGAGTAGTCAGCAGTTTTGTGATACTTGCAGGGTAATGTTTTGCATCCATATTCTTGCCATACAGAATTGCACCGCTCTCCATATCCATTACCACGGCCGAATCTGCATATACATTTGGTCCCTGAGGCCAGCCCTCCAGCCCGTTCGTATCAATCGCCGCCTCATAAGATGCGGCCTTCTCCTGCAGTTCCGCCTCAGCGGCAAGCTCTTCCTCTGTCTTCTCCTGCGTATCCCCATCCTCCGCCAGCACAACTGCCGGGGAAAGGATCAATATAGCTGCTGCTAAAAAACAAAATAAAATCCGTTTTAACTTCATAATTTCCTCCAGATTTTTATTATCATATGCAGAACCTGCAGAACTCATTCTTCTATAAAATTATTTCATAAATAAAAATAAAATTTATTATTGAGCTTTTCGTGTTTTGGATAAGAATCTATACATTACATAGTACCTCAAATATTGGACACTTACAAGTATTAAACTTTTGAAATCTATCCGCCAGCAAGACGGAAGCTCGTTAACGAATTCCTAATTTTATTACGCATTCCCTCAACAATCTCCGGAATGTTTTACTCTCCGCTGTCTTTTCATCGTGCCCCGGCGCCAGATAGATCATCCTGCCCTTTTTATAATTCCTGCACCAGCCCGCAGGGTAGTCTTCTCCCTGATATTGAAAAGTAAGAAAAATCTGTTTCTCCGAATCCAGCTGCCTCACCATATAAGGCTCTTCCTCTAACTGAAACTCTTTTTCTCCCGGCCACTTTGCAGTACGATAAACCAGCAGGCAGCGGGGAGGATGCGTTACGAAGTTCCCGCCGTATGCTTTTTCCAGCTTACTTCCTGCGCGGCTGATAATTCCGTTATGCAGCGCCAGAAGACGGCCGTCGCATGCAAGATAATCCGCAAGAATGTCATCGAATCCATTCAGATTCTGGTAATCGTCAAGATAACTGATGATACAGTCATATAACTGCAGGTCAGAAATAGTCAGGCCGCGGTAATCTGTACATACGCTTATCTCCCCCAGGGATTCCAGTGCCTCCCGGATGCCGGGCAGCACTCTGCTAAGCGGATGATAAGGCGCCTGTTCTTCATCCCCTAATATCATAATCTTTTTTTCCGTCAACTCTTTCATACCTCCTACCAGGGAATGATGCTCCCGTCATAGCTGTCCAATACCAGCTTTTCCTGTTCCCGTATTTTGAAAAAGCTCTGCAGGGCCAGCCTTGCCGCTTCTTCCGGATTCAGATCGGCGTGTTCTTCTTTGGTTCCCATCATATAGGTATTCATCCATCCGGGGTGATAGAGACGGATTTCATAACCGTCTTTTTTCAGCCGGTTTGAAAGAACTGCCATACCTGCGTTGAGTGCGGCCTTGGACATGCAGTATTCGGTTTCGTCCTCCCGCCAGCAGGTCCCGATGCTTCCTGCTTCCGAAGAAATACAGCAGATCTTTTTGTCTGTGCCCCGGTCCATAAGCGGAAGAAATGCCTCTGTCACCCGTATTGCTCCCAATGCGTTGACATTAAGCGTCCGAAGCATCCCAGGATAGTCATATCCATCCCGAATGTCCCGGATCGTACCATTGATTCCTGCACAATGAATCAGCATATCAACCGTTTCCACACGTTCCATCACCTTTTGAACCGCTGTTTTTACAGAATTATCATCTCCCACATCCAGCGGCACACAGATCAGGCGGTCAGGATAAGTCTGTTTCAAGGCATCCAGTTCCTTCCATTCCTCCATATACCTGCCTGCAATCACTTGAAATGTGGTTTTTGATTCTGCACCGGTCTGCCTCCCGCTGGTTTTCAAAAGTTCCTCACACAATGCAAATCCCAGTCCCCGGTCTGCACCTGTTACCATCACAGTTTTCCTCATCTCCAAAATGCCTCCCGATACTGTTCTTCTCTTTCTGCAAAATCACAGGGCAGGATCTCCCCTGTATTTTGAAAATGTTCCACACATTTTCTCGTAGGAATTCCGGTACGCCCGCCCAGGACCGTACACTTTATCGCGGAAACCGCTCCGGCAAATAAAGCTGCTGATTCTGCATTCATTCCTTCCGCTATTCCACAGGTAAATGCGCCGTGAAAAACATCCCCGGCCCCGGTCGTGTCCAAAACCTCCACAGGATAGGATGCTGATTCAAAAAATTTACCATGATCCATTCCTGCACATCCCTTTGCCCCCAGCGTAACGACAACTACCGGCGGCCCCTCTTTGGACAGAAGCCCCAGATTCTTCTTGTACTCTCCGTCAGAATAAAGATGATTGTAATAATATTCTGATAGTATAAAAACATCAATATTCCTCAGGTTTCTCTGGGTCCGCTCATCAAATTCATCCCCATCCACAACAACGGTTCCTCCGTTTTCATGTACATATTCCGCCATCTTTTCCGCCACGGTATCCATCTGATACAGCATCAGATAATCCCCTTTTTTAAAGATTTCGTAAGGGATATCCGCAGCGTTCCACGGCTGAACCGTAGATGCAGATTCAATATAGTGCTTTCCCCGCTTTTCAGAATCTACAATACTGACACAAAAAGCAGTTCTGCCTTTTCGCATCTCCAGGTGCGAAACATCCACGCCAAGCATTTTTAAGTCTTCTACACAAAGCTTCCCATACCTGTCATTACCCACAGCCCCAATAAATGCAGTTTCTGCCCCCAGACGCGCAACAGCGGCAACCGCATTTGCAATCTTGCCCCCGCCCATCAGACTCACATCCTGAAATTCCACCAGTTCCTCTTCTGTTGGCATGTGCGGGCACAAAATATTCATGTCCATACAGGGGTAATCAAATCCTATGATCCTCATAAACACCTCCTACCAGCGTGTCAAACTGATTTTCTCTTTCAAAAATGCCTTTGCCGCCTGCGCCGCATCTGCCAGGGTACAAAATATATAAGGTTCTCCCACATCTTCCTTTATGTTCTTCTGCACCGCATAAAAAATGGTCTGGTCGTATCCTGTTCCCACATTCAGCTTACGGATCCCTCTTTTCACAGCTTCCCTGATCTGGCTGTCCGGAATTCCTGTGCCTCCATGGAGCACCAGTGGAACGGAAACCTCTCTCTTAATCGCATCCAGGCGCTCCATATCCAGCTTCGGCTCTCTGACGTAATTGCCATGCGCACTGCCAAATGCAATCGCAAGTACGTCACACTCCGTCCGCTCCACGAATTGCTTCGCCAGCTCCGGGGAGGTGTAGCCACTGTCATCCGCAAAATCTGCAAGCGTATCTGCATTTCCCACATGCCCCAGTTCAGCCTCCACATCCACACCCATAGCGTGTGCCGCTTTTACGACCTCCCTTGTCCTTCTGACATTCTCCTCGAATTCACAGGATGAAAAATCCACCATGATACTGGTAAATCCGGCTTTCAGGCACTGCATTGCAAGCTCGTAGCTGTCCCCGTGATCCAGCATCAGCCCCACCGGGTACTCGCTCTTTGCGGCCAGTGTCTCTACGATCCGGGCAAAAGTATCCACACTGATATACTCTGTCATCTCAGGGTATATCATAACGATTGTCGCTGTCTTCAGCTCCGCTGCCGCCTCAATCACCCAATTGATCGTTTCAAAGTTAAAGGTATCAAATGCAGTCACCGCATATCCCCCTTTATCTGCTTCTTTTAAAATCTCTGATACTTTTACTAATGGCATATGTTTCTCCTCCTCTTATCTTTCATCGGCCTCATCAGCCCTGATTCCCGTGTAGCGACATACTTCTTTCAATATTTCACTGTACTTTCCGTGGACGCCGCATGCATGATGGATATACGGGCCGTACATCAGTTTTCTCTCCCATCTGCTCCAATCCTCTACCTCTACCCAGATATAATTCCCTCCGGTCTCCGGTCCTTCCACGCCTTTCCCTTCTCCAAAAAACATCTGGAAATCTCCGCAGACACCTCCGAACCTTGCAATCGTAAGATCGCCTCCCTGGATTTCATACCGCCCCATACATTCATCCGTCAACTCCGGATTGCAGGATGGTTTTGCCAACGATTTCGGGAACGGTCCGCAATGCCACAGCAGCTCTGCATTGTCATTTTCCGGATGCCGTATGGTCATATCCGCAGTAAATGCAGGGGACTCCATCCTGGCAGCTCCCGTCAGAATTCCTGCTGTCACTGCGCCGTAAATATCTGTCTCGCAGATCACCGGCAGGCCTTTCTCCGTCAGGTTGCCGAAGGCATAGCATGGATAACACTCATAGATCAGTGGATTGACATACCAGCAGTCTCCTGCCATAATCGTGCACCCATAAGTTTCAGCCAGATTTCGGATTGCCAGCTCTGTGGCCGCTGTAATCTCCGCATGCTTCTCCGAAATGCTGTAACACGGAAACGACTGTTTTGTTTCCTGCACCAGCTTTTCCACGGCTCCCCGATCTTCCTTCCGAATACGTTCGATCTCCGTTACCAGCTCTGTCCCGTCAATGGGTACTGTATCAATTTTCAGCTGGTTTACCAAAGCCCCCTCGTCCACGATGACGCTCAGAAAATCTCTCGGGCGCGGACCGATCTGCCCGATCTTCATATTTTTCACAGCCTTTACCGCACATGCCGTGCGGATAAAATTCTCGATTCCCTGCTCCAGCTTCGGATCTTCCAGCCAGCAGTTCTCCAGATAGGTATAGGTCAGCCCCTCCCGAAGAAGCCCCATCGTCGTGGCAAACAGGCCGCACTGCGTGTCCGTCTGTCGATATCCATATCCTCCCGGAGGTGCTTCATCCCTTGGCCCCCATACCAGAATGGGCACAGAAAACTCCCTGCAAAGCTTAACCACCGCCTCCTCGTTCCCAAAGTTCGCGTGGGGCACAAACAAAGCGTCAATTTTCTTCTCCCGGAAATACTGGGCTGCCCTCTCCACATCACATGCCTGGTACAGCAACGCCTCCTCATTTAAAAATGAAATATCCACCAGCTCCACATCGCCGATTTTTTCAAGAATTTCATCCACCCGCCTCCGGATCTTCAGGCTGTTTTCATATGCATTTTTCGGATCCGGAAAATCAAACCTCCTTGTCGGCGCATATCCCAACACTAATTTTCTGTAATTGTACATAAACATCCTCCTACCTTCAAAATCTATTTTTTATTCATTCATGGCCTGAGCATTACCTTCATTGCCTCCGGCTCTTCTGCCGCATACTCCTTTCTTTTTTTACGGCAGCCATTCCTGTCAGACACCCTGCTATTGCAAGCATCATAACTCCGCCAAGAAGCAGCAGGCTTGCATATCCAAAGGCTTCCATCAGCCCCCCTGCCAGCATCGGAAAGATAATTCCTCCGAGACTTCCGAAGATGCTGACGGCATTCGTCGCTCCCACAGAGCTTTTTGGGAATTGCTCACAGGCCAAGCCGATTTCCAGTGGGAAATTCACACCTGACAGCAAACCGACCAGGAAAATTAAAACAATCATCATGACCGGCTTCGTAACCGCAAGACCGAGCGCCAGAAGAAGCGCTGTGACCAGATTGACACATACCAGGTATTTTTTCGTATCATATTTTGCAAATAATACAGGATAAATCAATCGTCCTGCTGCCGAACCTGTCCAGTAAAAAGTGATCGTAAGTCCGGCCATTGCGGATGCATCGAGCGCCAGCTCCAAATAGCTGGACATATACGTACTGATCGTCATATCAAATCCCATAAACAAAAGCGCCGCAAAACAGGTCATCAGCAGATGCGGATTTTTTAAAAGCCGGAAAAACGGCTCTTCCTGTCCCGGTTCCGACCCTGCTCCCTCTGCCTTCACTTCTGCTTCTCCCTGACTCGGCTCTGTCTTTTTCTGCTTTCTTCCAAGAAGCAGAAGCCCCGCCAGAAGCAGGAAGGAAATCCCGCCGATCACGAAGTAGCTCAGCTTCCAATTCAGTCCGCATGCCAGGATAAATGTGGGAAGGATCGGACCTGCCAGAGAGCCCAGCCCATAGACTCCATGAAAAATATTCAGATACGAATTGCGCTTATCCCCGGACAAATCAGATATATAAGCGCTCATCACCACATTGAGCAGGCTGATCGCCGCACCATTTACAAAAAATGCAGCCAGCAGACTCGTAAAGGAAACCGAGGCCGCAATCCAGAACATTGAGACCAGATGCGCCAAAACTCCCACGGTGATCAGGGTAACTCTGGGCATCCTCCGCGCCAGCATGTCATTGAAAAATATCATAACCAGCTGCCCCACGCACAACACGGATCCTACGATTCCCGCCTTTGCCAGTGGGATACTGTAGGTTTCTGAAAAGGCGGAAACCAGTGCGCTGTACATGATAAATCCAAAAGAAGCAAGAAATATCGTTACATACATGGCTGACAACAATATTTTTTTGTTATTCATTGTGCTTCCTCCATACGAAATTCCCAGCGGACCGGTTTTGTAATTCCATGGAAAGAAGAGAAGATTTCCATGCAGACCCAGATATCCGCCTGTGATGCATCCCCGTCCCCCTCCATTTTTAACGCAAGCTTGTCAGGCTCTTCATACGGCTTTTCTACTTCGATCACATTTACACGTTTTGCATCTTCTGTTTTGAGCTCCACTGTAATGCTGGCTTTTCCTTCCAGCAGCTCAAACTGCAGGTACAACGGCTCTCCCTTCCGGTCTTTCGGGATATCCGTATGACAGTGGTATACCAGAAAACCGCTGTTCTTCCATAAATCATGAAGCTGGGTTCCATGGCCGATTTCCACCGGGTGATAAGAAGGCAGATGGCTGTAATTTCCATCCACTTTTTCCGGCTCCTCAGGCATCCATTCTGCCATTTCCCAATTTGTGATATATCTACTCTGTACAGTTTCCGCCTCCGGTACCTTACTTCCCGGTTCACAGATACTTGTAAGCGCCGCCTTTTCCAGCCCCCTGGCCTCTGCCTGGATTTCCACCCTGGTATCCTGCACTTCTGCTATGATCTGGGCCTTCCCGTTGTACAATCTGCATACTGGTTCTCTGCGGTTACTGGTATCCTTCACATCCCCGTTGCCGGTTACCAGAAGCCTGGCCCCTTTCAGCCTGGTAATCTCAAATACATTTTCAGCATCCGGCACCTCCCGGCCTGCCTCGTCCAATGCGGTTACTGTATAAACAGCGGCTTCCCGGCAGCCGCTTTTTACCTGCTGGTTCTCCAGCTTCAAAGAAAGCTTTTTGGGTTCCCCTGTTGTCTCTCTCACGCATTGCGCAGCCACGTTTCCATTCACCATCGCAATGGCTTTTAATTCTCCCGGCTCATATGCCACATTCCAGTCTGTCTGAAAATAAGCATCGTTCTTCCTGGTTCCAAGCAATCGCCCATTCAGATAAAGGCTGACCTCATCCCCCGTGGAAAATACCCGGACTGTCACGTTTTGGCCTGCCTTCTTCCCGTTCCAATGGGGCTGGATATAGACGAATGCCTCTCCCCGCCAAAACGTCTGATACAGATAATAGCTGTCCTTTGCATAACCATTCTGGTCCATACAGCCGCAGGGCGCAAACAGCCCCGGATAATCATGTTCTCCCCGGTAGTCCATCCCCGTCCAGGCAAACATGCCGCTCATGTATGGCGTATTGTCCACAATCTGCCATGTACGGATTCCGGCTGTCCGGTTCCCCAGAACATCTTCCTCTGATGCATTGTTCACTTCTGAAAATACAATGGCCTTCTCAGGGTATTTCTTATGGACTGCTTCACACAGTTCAATGTTGTAGTTCATTCCAATCATATCCGCGCTTTGTGCTGCGCCGTCTTCCAATAGTCCTGTGTGCATCGCCATCAGCACCGGCCTTGTCGGATCCTGCTCATGAATCCTGTGCTTCATGGCATTCATGATCTTTCTTCCGCGTTCACCGTCCTGCAGGGATTCCTCGTTTCCTGCCGACCAGACGATCACACTCGGATGGTTCCGGTCCCGTTTCACCATATTTTCCAGACGCCGCAGACCATTCGGCGAAGATTCGAACCAGCGGTTTTCATCCATCACAAGCATACCCAGACGGTCGCATGCATCTAGCGTCTCCCGGGAATGCGGATTATGCGAGAACCGATATCCATTGCATCCCATATCTTTGAGGCGCTGTACCCGGTACTCCTTTATATTATCCGGCAGCGCCGTTCCCAGGCCGCCATGATCCTCATGAATACACATTCCCTTTATTTTTGTTGGTATACCATTTAACAGAAAGCCGCGTTCTGCATCGAATTCAGCTGTCCTGAATCCAAATGTAGTATCTACTTCGTCCAGCAGCACCTCACCGCTGAAAATTCTTGTTCTCAGCTGACAGAGCGTGGGATGCTCCACCGACCACAGCTTTGGATTTCTCACCTCCGCCTGCTGCATCAGCCTCTTTGTTTTCCGTCCCGGTACCAGCTGTATCGATTCTGTTTCAAATAATAAACTGCCCTGTTCATCCGCCGCCGTTTGAACCACCCTGACCTCTCTGTCTGAAAATGCGTCATTGCGCAGTGTCGTTTCTATCGGCACATTCCACAGTTTTCCATCCCTGGATTCCGGATGAATGAAAATACCGCAGTAATCCACACAAACCGGCTCTGTCTTAACCAGCCATACGTGCCGGTAGATTCCTCCGCCTTCATACCACCATCCCTCGTATTCCCGGTTATCCACATATACCGCAATTACATTCAGCTCGTCCCCGTATCTGGCAATATCCGTCATATCCAGATCAATTTCTGCGTATGCACTGTCATTCATCCCCATATAACAGCCGTTGATCCAAATACGGCTTTCCGTACAGATTCCTTCAAATTCTATATGGATGCTTTTCCCTCTGTCGGAAGGCTCCAGCCTGAAGAATCTGCGGTACCATGCATTTTCCCGGATCAGAGAGCCATGCACCGGATTGGCCTCTGGCGTGGGTACTCCCTGCACCACATAATCATGAGGCAGTTCCACTGTTTCCCAAAGACTGTCATCATAATCTGCTGAGGCAGGTCCCCTTCCCCTCTCCGTTTTTGTATGCATATACGTATACAGATAACCGTGTGACACGGTATCTTCCACATCCCCCCTGTGAAATTTCCATCCTCTGTCCAACTGTAATTTTTCTCTCATATCATCGTCCTTTCCATTTTCCCCGCCTAGCCTTTGATCGCTCCGGCTGTCATTCCTCCTGCAATGCTTTTCTGCGTCAGGAAGAAAAAGACAACGACCGGTATCAGTGACAGGCAGGCCGCGGCAAATGCAGCATTCATATTCGAAACATGCTGTCCGAAGAAATAAAACTGCTGCATCGGTATTGTCCGCATTTCCTTCTTCTGCAGCACGATCAGCCCGATATTGAACTCATTCCACATCCACAGCATATGCAGCGCTGCCACCGTTGCTGTGATAGGCTTCATCAGCGGAAATACAATAAACCAAAAGGTGCGTATTTTCCCGCAGCCATCAATCTGCGCGGCCTCCTCCAGCTCAATCGGAATGGTCTTCGTAAAACCGACATATAAAAATGTTGCGTAGGAAACACTGGTTCCTACCATCAGGATAATCGCGCCTGTATATGTATTCATCAGATCCAGACCCTTCAGCATTCGATAAACCGGAATCATGATCATCTGGAAAGAGACCATCATGCCTGACATCAGAAGCAGATCCATGGCTTTATAAAACCGTTTGCCGCTCTTTCTGCAGATCATATACCCTGCCATAGAAGATGAGATAACAATCAAAATGACCGAAAGCAGCGTTACAATCGTACTGTTTTTTAATGTCACAAAGAAATTTGTTACTTCCACTGCCTTGCTGAAATTCTCCAAATGCAGGCCGGAGGGGAGCGATAAAATACTTTTTGCCGTCTCCATCGGTGTCTTGAAGGCATTTACGATAACGATGTAAAGAGGCGCCAGGAATATCACTCCCGCAAGAATCGTCAGAAGGGAAAGCAACCCTTTGATTCGTTTACTTTTCTTTGACATCTACGCTTCCACCTCCAGTCTGCGCAAAGCCCTGGACAATCCGCCTCCGATCAATACCAGTGCAATGGTAAATACAACCGAGATGGCCTGCCCGTATCCTGCCTTGTTATAACTCATCAAATGATTGTATATATAGATACCGATCGTCTCTGATGCTCCTGCCGGTCCCCCCTGGGTCGCCGCATACGGAGTTGCGAATTCACGCAGCCCATAGGTCAGCGACAGGGTTATGCAGGTGGTAAATGCCGGTACAATCATAGGCAGCGTTACCCGGAAAAACTGCTGTATCCTGGTTGCTCCGTCCAGATCCGCCGATTCATATAATTCCTTTGGCACTGTGGTCAGAGAGGAAAGATAAACAAGCATATTGATACCCACATCAATCCACATATGGATGATGGCAATTCCGAGAATTACGGTACTCTTCTGCCCCAGAAGACTGTTTAATCCGAACAGGTTTCTGAACACATCGCGGAAAATGTAGCCCCAGATAAACACTGCCAGCACAACGCTGATCGCGGTAGGAAGGAAAAATGCAGTCCTTGCAAAGGTCCTCCCGATAAATTTCCGGTTGATTGCCAGTGCAAGCAAAAGAGAAATGATATTCCCCGCAATCGTTGCAATCAAGGTATAGCAGATCGTGTTCTGCACGGGCTGCAGAATATCTTTATTGGAAAATATGTTGATAAAGTTTTTAAACCCAACATAATTTAGTTCTTTGCTGACCCCATTCCAGTCTGTCAACGCAATATGCAGCCCCGAAAAAAACGGAATAATGACAGAAAAGCCGAAAAAAAATAAGACCGGCAGCAAAAAGCTAAAATTTATCAGCTTACTTTTTACTTTTTTATTCATAGGTCTTCCTTTCCCGGACAGGCGCCACGGACGGTGCCTGTCCTGTGTCCACTATTCTATTTTTGCGCGGACAGAGCCGCTTCAAACCGCTCATCCAGCATCTCAATGGCCTCATCCACCGTCATATTTTCATTCATCAGAAGTTCCGTCTCCACATCCGTCACAATCGTCTGCAGCTCGTCGGACACGAACAGCTCAGAATACCCAGTCCAGTCAAACACCTTATCCGCATCAATATACTGCTGGACGTCATAGAGGATTCCATCTTCTTCCGTAACCTCTACGTTTTTACATGCAGAGATATCACCTTTCGTCTTTTGCTGCAGTGCCCCCATTTCCGGTGTAGAGAGCATTTCCAGGAATTTCAGGGCTGCATCTGCATTTTCTGAATCCTGATATACCGCAAATCCGCCAGGTGTAGAGCGAAGCGGCAGCATCGCTTCCTTAGAATCCTCCGTCAGCGGAAGCGGAAAGATTCCAAGATTTGCATCCGGATTGATTCCCATCACAGCCGCCGGGGTCCATGAGCCGTTGAGAATCATACCTGCATCCCCTACTGCCAGCATATTCAGCGCCGTATTCCAGTCTGTTCCAAAGGGATCATCATTGGTATACTGATACCGTTCTTTCATCCTCTGCAGAACCTCTGAAAAATGGCCTTCGTCCGCCGCCCAGGTTGTTGTTCCTGCCTCCAGGTTCAGACGGTTCTCTTTGTCATATTTTACAGTTGTTACCACGGAATCGCACTGCTCGTCACTGAACAGCACCCACTGCTCCTGGAACCCCGCTGCAATTGGAGTCTTTCCTGCTTCCTGTATCGTCCTGCAGGTATCGATAAAACCACTCCAGGTATCAGGCACCTGCTTAATTCCTGCTGCCTCAAATACATCCTTGTTATATATGACAAACATACCGCCCTGCGTAAAGGGCAGGCACCATGTTTTGCCATCGACGCTGCATGCCTCAACTGCACTCTCCTTGATATTTTCATTCAGCCATTCTTCCCCGGAAATATCCATACAAATTCCCGCATCTATAAACTCCTGTTTTTTATGGATATCATCAATAAAGAACAAATCGGGGACATCATCCGCCGCAATCTTATTGCGCAGCATGGAGTTGTAATCATCGCTGGAGAGCGTCTCCATATCAATCTTTACGTCCGGATTTTTCTCTTCAAACTGTTCAATAGCCTGCTCCAGAAAACTGATCGCACTGTCTTCATTCATATCATGAATCAACGTCAGTTTTGTATCTTTGCGCTCTGCCGCATCTGATGAACCTTTCGCCCCGCATCCGGCAGCCATCCCCGCGATCATTACAGCAGCAAGCACAACACTTATTCCTTTTCGTTTCATAGATTTTCCTCCTCTTATTATGGGATTTCCTTTGTTGACTCTAATATAAACTTTTTTCTTTTATGGGTCATTTTAAAAAATTGCAGTTTCTTAAAAAATACTATCTTTATATTCAGAAACGGTTGTTCCCGTCACCTGTTTGAAAATCGTGGAAAAATAAGAGGCACTGGAAAATCCTACAGTCTCAGCAATCTCATGTGCTTTCATACTGGTGTTTTTCAGAAGCTTTTTAGCACCCTCGACCCTCACCTGATTGATATACTGGGTCAGCTTCATTCCCGTACTGTTTTTAAAAATCTTGCAGAGATAATTGGGTGTCAGCCCCATCTCTTCTGAGAGAATTTCCAGTGAAATCTCTTTCATATAATTTTTTTCAATATAATTCATAATCGCGGTGGCCTGCCTGCTGCTTCCACCAGACCCGATCTGATTCTTCTGGCTGATCTTCAGAACCAGCTTTTCATAGTCTTCCAGCAATGCAGCCTCCATCTCCTGGATAGACCTGAACCTTCGGCACCAGCCCTCTGTAATCACCTTCACACCCAGAATCATTTCAGGGTTTATATGTTCTTCTATAGAGATACGGTAGAAAATATGAAAAAGCAAAAAGCATGTTCTCTGAAGGCTGTTCTTATCGGGACGTGTCTGATAGAGGTTTTGAATGATCTGCTTTAACTGTGCCCGTGCTCTTTCCTCCTGGCCCTCATGGATCTCTTCCGCCAGATCCTCAATGGCAGCTTCCAGATTCTGCTCCGTCTTCTTCTGGTTTAAAGTGGAATAAAAAAACACTTTTTCATATCCTTCATACAGGCTCTGTTCCTGTGCCCTCAGCGCCTGCCGGTACAAAAGGGCAATATCACCGGGATTTTTAAAGCTGTCGCTGACTCCCATGGAAAATCCCGTAATATGCTGCCTTTTCATTTCCTGATAAATAGCAGTCACCTTCCGGGTCACATATTCGAAAATACGCATGGCGCTATTTTCATGCTCCAGACAGAACAGAACTGCCAGAGTCTCACCATCCATGGAAATGGTAAACTCCTGCTCTGATATATGTTCATTCAATATGTTCCGCGACTTTTCATAAGTCACCTCATCCGGATCAGGGAGTTTCACTGTCAGCACGGTCATATTGCCCGGTTTATCCGTCCTTCCGGTATATTCCCAGAATTTCTGCATATACTCCTGAGAATTCAGCTTATTTAAAAGCAGATTTTTTAAAAAGTCATTGGAAATAATGGAGAAATTCTCTGTTACAAACTGAGATTTTTTATATTCCTCTTTTTCCCGCTCAATTTCCGCCGCTATCTTATCCAGTATGGAGATAATTTCCTGCTCCTTCAGGTCATACTTCAGAATATAATCCCGGGCGCCCAGCTTCATTGCATCTTTCACAAAATTAAAATCATCATATGAGCTCAGAACAATGCATTTAATCCTGGGATAGCATTCCCGCACCTGCTTTAGCAGCTCAATTCCATTCATCTCTGGCATACTGATATCTGTGAGAATCAGATCCGGTATCTCTTCTTTCAGACAATCCAGCGCACATTTCCCATTCATAGCCTCTCCGATCACCTGAAATCCATATGCCTCCCAGTCCATAAAATTCCGGATTTCATAACGGTAAAACACATCGTCTTCTACAATCAATATCTTATACACCTGCCTGTGCCTCCTCTCTTGTCCGAAATAACGGAAGCCAGACCTCTACAATGCTTCCCCTTCCAGGTTCACTGATATAATTCAATCCATACTCTTCTCCAAAATATTGCTTGATTCGCTGTGACACGTTTGCCACTCCAATGCTATTCAACCCTTCATACCTTTCTTCCTGCACGGTCAGTATCGATTTTATTTTTTCCTGCGTCATCCCGACCCCATTATCTTCCACCGTCAGCCGGAGCTTTCCCTCTGAAACGGATGAAGTAATCCGGATTATCCCGTTTCCTTTGGATATCTCGATGCCGTGAAAAATTGCATTTTCCACCAGCGGCTGCAGGATAAAGTCCAGCATAATATATTCCTGCACGCCCTCGCACAGACAGTATTCTACAGCAAACTTATCCTCGTACCTGAACTTCTGCAGGGTAAAATAATTCCGGATATACTCCACCTCTTCCCTGACTGTGTGGTATTCTCCGTTTTTGCTTAATGATGCTCTGAGAAGTTCGATCAGCGCCGCCGTCATTTCTGCGATATGCTCCTGCTTTTCCATCTTCGCCATGCATTGAATTGACCCCAGTGAATTATAAAGAAAATGGGGATTGATCTGAGCCTTCAGTACCTGGAGTTTAAGCCTTTGTTTCGCCTGTCCTTCTTTATAGGCCGCTTCAATCAGCTCTTCAATCTTATCCGCCATATAGTTAAAACGCGTACACAGCATGCCGATTTCGTCAAGACTGGTGGGTTCGATATGCACTTTAAAATCGCCCTGTTCTACCTTCCGCATGTTCCGCTCAAGGTAATGGATATTCCGGCTCAGATTTCTTGAAACAGCATAGGAAAAAATCAATGATACAAGAATCGCCCCTACCGCAATCATCATAATATACCATTTAATTGATTTTGCATTTGCCATGAAAACATGCTCCGGTATCAAACAGTATATGTTCCACTCTGTACTGTTTTTGATGCGTTCTGCAAAAATATAACTCTCATTCTGGTAAAGAATACGCGATATATAATTGCCATACCGGTCTTCTTTCCTGCTCATACGGTTGTCTATTCCGTCTTCCATCTGAAAATCCCCGTAAATCATGGAACTCTCATTATTTTCGAAGACCAGGCTTTCATTGTCGATCATCCGGTTCCGGGACTGGATGGGTCGGAAGAAATCCTGAGCAATAGCAAAGACCACCGTTCCATACACCTGCCCCAATTGATTCTTCGTATCAATCATATTGCGTACCAGATAGACCTGATTTTCTTCTTCCTCCAGAAACCAGCATGTATTCTTTGCGCCCATCCGGTTCTCCGCCATTTCGAGAATCTCTGCCGCCCGTTCCTGGTTGATATTGCTGTCATTAAATGCCTTTGTATACCTCGCCCACCATGCCGGCTGTTCTCCCACCCCTTTTACGTAAAAAGCAGTGACTGGCACGGAGCTGCTGAAATGTTTATTGCCAAGTGTCCGGATGTTCTGCCTGTATTTTCCCGTACCTTCCTGCTTAATCTGCGGCTCCGGGGCCCTGATACACTCGAGAAACGCCTCGTCGGTCATAAGTTCATATGTGGTCTCCAACAGACTTTCTGTGCGGTTTTCTAAGTTATAGGATAATTGTTCCAGGAACTCACCGGTAAAACTGGCCGTATTTCTGAAGATAACCTGTACTGAAATATACTGAAAAACTCCTCCCAGCAGTAGAATCAAAAGCAGCATAGTACTTACATACGCAATAAAAAATTTGGAGCGGATTTTCAGTTTTTTTGCCCACAAACGGATTTTTTCTATCAGCTTCTGTGCCATATTCTGTTTTCCCCCTGTTCTCATCTGTATATTCCAAAAGGACATACAAGACCTCTTGTATGTCCTTAATTATACTATACCTCAAATCTTACAGGCCCGGTTATACCGCATTTCCAGTGATTACCTTTTATTACCAGTTTGATAATTAACCGGTCTCCTGTAACAATCCCCGGCAGTTCTACCCTCATGCGGCTTCCTTCCACGCCGTGTTTCTCCAGATAATAACGTTTCTGAATGCGGTTCATGTAATCACGCATGGAGATTAAGATTTCTGCCTCCCCGGTAATCTCCTCGAACACCACTGCTCCGGTCTTTCCCGCCTCCAGATCCGGCATATCCGGCTCCATACAATAAATAATATAGCCGCCGCCTCTTGTAAAGTAGAAGGGCATCTGGCGGTCCAGCATCGATGCGCTCTCCAGGCTCTTTCTCCAGTAAATATAATTGTCATCTGTGGTATAGGCGTAGATGTCCGGTTTCTCCTGGTAAATATGAGACATAAACCAATCGTTAATATACGGATTGCCGACACTCACAGACCTTTCCCAGGCAGGCTCTTGTTTCTCCGCCCGGCCAGACTCTTGTTTTCTCTCCCGGGCAGGCTCCTGTTCCCCTTCCCGAACCAAATATAGATTTACGCAGCAGTCCGCTTCTTTCAGCATGCCAGAAATCCTGATTTTCAACACACCTGCTTCTGTCCTGCACCGAAAAACCGCCATTCCTTTTCCTTTATACAGACACATAACCTCTTTCTCCGGAAAGCAGCTGCAATAAGGATCCGCATTATCCGTGCACACACACTCTGCCAGTTCATTACATGCTGTTTCAAAAATATGGGATGCCGTGGGTACCAGATTTCCTTCTGTATCTATGGCCTCCACCCGGACCGTAACCAGGGCTTCGCCGTCTGCAGGATATTCTGTCTTTTCCGGGCAGACCCGGAAGGCATACGCCTCGCCGCTTGTCCGTATTTTTGCTGTTACCCGGTCCGCTCCGCGGATTCCCACTGCTTTCAGTTCACCTGGTTCATAAGGAACCTTGAAGACCGCATGCTGCCGTTTATCTACCACTGCCTCGGCCTGCTTTCTCCCATTCACATACAGCAGAACTTTATCCATATTGCTGCATACTACTACCTCCCGCATTGCTTCTTCCGTGGGATTCCAGTGTCCGCATATATGGAGAACGGGGTCTTCCCTCCAGCGGGCTGCATATTGATAAAAACCGTCTTTTTTGTCTCCATTTATATTCAGCGGACAGGCATCTGTAAAGAACCCCAGATTTCTGTGCTCTCCCCGGTAATCCTCACCGGCCCAGGCAAAAGTCCCGCCATAATAAGGATGGCTTTCCCCGAACTCCAGTGTTTCATACGCCCCCTCGCTTCCCGAAAAAGGATTGCCGCATTCTACTACAGTATCCGCCAGGCAGAGCATCTCCGAACCGATGATCGGCTTGTTTGGATATCTCTTATGGATCTCTTCCAGCTTCCTGTGATTATAATTGACTCCGATCACATCGACCGCATCGGCTGCCGTCCTTTCGCCTTCTCTGTCCGCTTCTGTGAGGCCGTCATGCATAGCCATCGTCACCAGCCTGGACGGGTCCAGTTCCCGGATCCATCCCTTCATCGTCTGCGCAATCCGGTAACCCCGCTCCTCTTTCTGCCAGGGCTCCTCATTTCCCACTGACCAGAGAATAACGGATGGATGGTTTCTGTCCCTTCTGACCAGATGGCGCAGATCTTCTCTTCCCAATTCTCCCGTGTCAAAACGCCGGGTCTCCTCCATGACCATAATTCCATATAAGTCGCACAGATCCAGCAATTCCCTTGCCGGTGCATTGTGGGAACACCGGTAAGCATTTGCCCCCATCTCCACCAGATGCTGTATTCTGCGTTCATAGACCGAGGCATCGACTGCCAGCCCCAGATTGCCTTCATCCTCATGAAAACAGAATCCCCGGATTTCTTTTCGTTTTCCATTGATAAAGAATCCCTGCTCAGCGTCAAAATGAATCTCCCGAAAGCCAAAACGCTGGCACAGACTGTCCCTGATCTCATGTTCCCGGCTCAGCTCCAGATCCAGCAGATAACAGTTTCCCTCATGGATATCCCAGAGAGCCGGAGCTTCCACTGTCATCTCCATGCTGAGGCATGCCCTGGTGTTATTTGGATGTATCCCCTGGCAAATGTATGCTTCCCGCTCTGCCGCCAGAATTCCCTCTGCAGAAAAGATACGTGCTCTGACCGTGCAGTTTCCTGTTCCGCCATATCGGGCATTTACCTCAAAATTGACTCTTACTTTCCACTTCTCTTTTGATTCCGAACTCCCCGCCGTCCCGGTCTTTTCTGTTACTTCTGAAGGCTCCGCATCCCCGGTCTTTTCTGTGAGAATCTGAACTTCTTTTGAATCCAGATACAGCAGGTCTGTTATTTCCAGCCACACCTTGCGGTACAAACCACCGCCCTGATACCACCATCCCTGCATCCATGTATGATCCAGAAATACTGCAATCAGATTGACAGCAGCGCCAAACCTGACTACATCTGTAATATCAATTTCCACATCACAGTAGGAGGACATCTGTTTCCTCATCAGGCAGCCATTCACCCATATTTTGCTCTCCCCGGTTATTCCGTCAAAATGTAAAATAATACGCCGTTCTTTATCCCTGGCATCAAGACAGAAAAACTTCCTGTACCAGCAATTTTCCGCGTCCAGATATCCATTGTAATCTCTGGCCTGTGGATTCAATTCCTGGATCACCTCAAAATCATGGGGTAGCGTCACCTCCTCCCAGCCATGGTCGTCATAGGACATTGCCGCAGGCGAAACCTGTGCTCCGGTCTTAGTCAGATGATATGCGTCATATTCCATATCTGCTTTCATTTCTTTTGTAAATTTCCATCCCTCATTCAGATGGATGATTCTTCTACTTTGATGCAAGGCGGTATATTTCATAAACATCCTCCGGTGTCAGCGCGATATATGCGTCGCCATAATCTTCTGTACAATTGATACGCTCAGAAAGCATTTTACCGTCTTTCTCAAAATCAATGCCAAGCTCGGATAAGGTAACCGGCAGCCCCACGCCTGCAAAGAATTCTTTTGTCTTTCGTATCGCAGCGTCCACCGTCTTCTCCGGATGGTCCACATTGATATCCAGGTTCCAGACTTCCCTTGCATAGCGCAGGAGCAGATGAAACTTCTCCTTCTTCAGATACGTCATCCATGCCGGAAGAATGACGGAGAGCGCAGCACCATGCGTCACATTATAGATTGCCCCCAGATCCTCCGCAATGGTATGCAGCCCCAGATTGGTATACAGGCCCATCGATGCAAATTTTCCCATAGCAAGGGTGCCGCAGAGCATCAGCTGGCTCCGCGCCTCGTAATCATCCGGCTTTTCCAGCGCCGCCGGGAGATATTCGATAACCGTTTTCATCACACTCTCGCTCAGCCTGCTGGTCAGCTTCATATCCTCAATTCTTCCAAGATATGCATCACAGATATGGGCAAAGATGTCACATGCCCCGCACATTGTCTGGTATGCCGGAACGCCAAAAGTAAGCTCCGGATTCAGCAGTGCAAACCTGGGCCTCATTTCCGTACAGCCATATCCGATTTTGGATACTTCCTCCGTATTTGTCAGTACAGCAAAGGGACTGGTCTCGCTGCCTGTCCCCGCAAGTGTCATAATAGCCCCCACCGGAAGGACCTCATCCGGCCTGGCCTCTCCACTGTATACCTCCCAGATATCCTTCTCAAGGCGGGTCCCAAGGGCAATGGCTTTTGCCACATCAATGCAGCTCCCGCCGCCGATTCCCAATGTCATCCCCACTCCCTGTTCCTTTGCAGTCTGTATTGCTTCCCTCGTTTTGTCCAACAGAGGATTGGGAACCACATCATTGTATTCCACTACCTTCAGCCCTTCCGCTTCCAGATAGCCGATCACCCGCTCCACCAGAGGGCGCAGCGGCCCCTCTGCATAGGATACTGTCATAACCGTATCCGTCAGCGCAAACTCCCTGCACAGCTTTCCGGCCTCTTCTTCCACACCAGTTCCCCAATAAAGCCTTGTACCATTTTCAAACATAAAATTTGCCATAAGAACCCTCCTGATATTACACAACTAATTTCTGAACCAATGGTAACATCAGAATGTGAAAGAGGCATTTAAAAAAAGAGGGATTCCTTTTAAAATATTATAATAACTAAGTGTGCAGGTACTCCCATGCTTTGCTTTATACCACTCTGTTCTTCGACTCAAAATACAACAATGCAGAGCAGTATAGTGCAATCAGCACCGACGAAAGTAAAATCCCCGCCACAATATCAGTAAACCAATGGACACCGGATATAAGCCGCCCGATTACAGTTGCTGTAATAATGAGGACGGATACAATATCCGACATCCAAAGCCAAGCTTTCCTTTCTCGCAGATAATAATGAAACTGCAGCATGGCTGTAGCCATAATACAGTTTACAAACATAACATGGGAGGAGGGAAACGATGCTTCTAAACTTTCCGAAAGAATAATGGGTCTATCATTGACAACCACCACCTCAAAAAACAAATAAACAGCAATAACCATAACGTAAAATACGCCCAACAGTAAAATCCTGCAATCGACTTTCTGAATGCTTTTCCGCTTTATAAGCTGGAATAGCCCTAAAACCGCAAACCCCAGAGCAAATACTATTGCGAAAACTCCAAGCCAGTCAGTAATATCATACCATAATAGGTTTACACCGAAAAATTTAAACACGCACTGGTTGACAGACGCAAGGCCAACTTTTGAGCGATCCGGACCGACAGGCTGTACATCCACGGTTTTGACCATAACAGTAAAAAGTATAAAGATTAAAAACAATCCCCCTGTTATGATAAGATACTTCTTTAATTTCTTTTGCATAATCAATCTTCCTTTCTTTTGCGGAAATAATCTATTTGCAAGCTGCATTTGGATTATCTTCCAGCAGTACCAAAAGGACAAGAAACCTCTCGTCACAATAGAAAAAGGCCCCGACACTCTTCGTGTCAAAGGGCCTTTTCTCAATGATTTAAGGCTGATCTGCCTGTATCTGCTTCCATAGTAAAAATACTTTCACTCCAAAAAATAAAAATAATAGAATCGTTGCATATGGCTCTCTTGCGGCTGCAAACAAACAGATGGCTGCCGCGCCGGCCGCAATCGAAATTTTAGTAAAATAACGGAACAATAACTCCTTCTCAATATAAATGAATATAAGTCTGGCAATGCCAAGTCCGATTAAAAATGTAAAGACAGCCCAATAAATAGTACGGTCTATATTTGGAGTATGGGTATTAGCCAGCAGATTCACTGAGTAAACATGGTTCCCTTCCGGTTTTCCATAAATCGGAAGTAATATAAATGCAACAGACAAAACATCGACGATCCCGCTGATAACCATGTAGATCTTTTTAAGATTGGAACGGTTCTCAGTTTCTGCCAGGGTAATCAATTCATCACTTGATAATAATTCATCAATTGTAACTGAAAAAAGTTTTGATATGCATTTTAAAGATTCGATGTTTGGATAGCCCCTGCCACTTTCCCACTTTGATATAGCTGTCCGTGATACATACAGCTGCTCTGCAAGCTGTTCCTGCGTAAGATTGTTATTCTTTCTAAGTTGCTGCAGCTTTTCATTAAATTCCATTTGTATCCCCTGTCCGTTATTTGTATTAGGCTTCTAAGGCAACAGATTCTTCGATAAACTCCCCGCTGCTTTTTCATTTTTCTGAGGTTTCGACGTATACCTCCTGCAATTTATTGTATACATATTATAACGTTTTATCAACACTCAAATTCGATGTACCGAAAATGGATGTCAGGAGCGCCAGTCTCTACTACGAAAAACTAACTCAAAAATGCATCACGAATCGTAAGAAGCTACAATCTGCAAAATGATCTAGTAACTTAATCGAACATTTTTACAATGTTTGGTCATGTCTGATATAATAAAATAAAAACCCGGGAGGTACATATGAAAAATATATTAGTAGTCATAGGCGGCGGCAGAGCAAATGGAAATACAATGCAGCTGGCAGATTCCTTCATTGCAGGTGCAAAAGAGGCGGGACATCAGGTGGAGAAAATATCATTATTAAAGAAAGAAGTTAAGGGCTGTCTGGGATGTAATGCCTGCCGGTTTGGAAAACCATGCATACAGAAAGATGATTTTCATGAAATGATTCCTAAGATAAAAGCTGCCGATCTAATAGTTTTTGCATCCCCGCTGTACTTCTGGACAATTTCCTCCAGGTTAAAAGCATTTATTGAACGCTTCTACTGTATTGCAGAGGAAGATGACAATCCGCCTTACGGCAGATATGAAAAATATCCGGTAAGAGACAGTGCACTGTTAATAACATCTGCTGATGACCTGTTTTGGACATTTGAGCAGGTAACTTCCTATTACAAATTTGCTATTGTAAATTATATCGGCTTCCACGACAAGGGCATGCTGTTAGCAGGCGGATGCGGAGATACAAACGGAAAACCCAGAATCAGCGAAACTGGCCATCTAAAAGGTGCTTACGAATTCGGGAAATCACTATACAACGCGTAATAGCGGACTGAAGAGGGACAGATACGCTACCCAGGCCCTCTCCCGCGCCGCCACTCCTTCCGCCCGGGTGCGCCCAGCCTGTGAGGAGCGGGACTTCAGCCGCGGGCCGGGAAACTTCCCTGTCCCTTTCCGCGGGCATAGAGCGCGCCGTAGTTTCACTTGAGAAAAACCACATCGGACTGGAAGGCTAAACTCTGCTTCCGAAGCAGAGTTTAAGCCGGCCTGAGCCGCGCAATTCATCAGAATTGCACGGTGAATGCCGGTGGTGCCTTCCAATCCGATGTGGTTTTTCTCTAGTGAAACTTGGCAAACGGACAGCCTGCGGAAAGGAACAGGGAAGTTTCCCGGCCCGCGGCTGAAGTCCCGCTCCTCACAGGCGTCCCCCCATTATCTCGAGTCCGCCACAGCCTTATACATAGCGAGAAGATTCTCCGGCGGTACGTCCGGCATGATGTTGTGTTCCTGATTGAACACGAAGCCGCCGCCCGGCCCGAAGATATCGATCATTTTTCTTGTGTAATCATATACTTCCTGCGGTGTGGAACGGTTTAATACGGATCTCGTATTACATCCGCCGCCCCAGAAAGTGATGTCTTTTCCAAATTCTTTTTTCAGGGTCGCAGGGTCCATCTGGTAAGCGGTTGTTTGTACCGGATTGAGTACATCGTATCCCGCATCGATCAGATCTCCTATGATCGGATATATGGAACCGCAGGAATGTAAAAATGTCTTCATACTACTGTTTTTGTGGACATACTCATTCAGCTGTGTGTGGTAAGGCTTGAACAGCTCTCTGTATTTCTCCTGGGACATAAACATTCCCGTATCCATCCCCAGATCGTCTCCGAATCTGAGAATATCCACGATGTCGCCCACGGCGTCACATACGCAGCTCAGGGTAGCCAGATGCCTTTCCATCAGCTGATCCACAAGCGCTTTTACATTTTCCGGATCCGCATAAATATCCATCAGGAAGTTATCCATTCTGCGCAGGAATGTTCCCCACTCGAACAGGTTGCATCCGCAGGTAATCATCAGTGCCTTGTCCGTGCTCTTTCTCAGTTCCAGGGTGCGCCTTCTCAGTTCGCTGTAAAATCCCTTCTCCCCGGCGTGATCCCACGGACTGTGCACAAGAGCGCTCCATAGAACCTTGCCCATCTGATGATCCAGATCGGAATAATCATCCGGGTAGTCGTCCACATATGGAAAATATGTCTGGTCGAAAAAGGTTGCTCCGACCGGCATTTTGGCGATCTGGGTTCCTTCTTTGTCTACAACGATGTAGTTGCCGTTCTCCTGCCGTTTCGGCCGGAACCATACCGGGTACTGTCCGATAGAACCATCTGCCAGGGTCACGTCATACCAGTCGCTGTCTTTTTCATTAAACACGCGTCCGATATCGATGACATCCACCCCAAACTCGTCAATCAGATTCTGTTCCGGTATAACGACCTGCTGTACTACATCATAGACCCGGGTGTGCCCGTCTGTAATGCCCATATGCTTTTTCAGATTATTATAGGCAATCGCCGAGATCCCCGAACTTGGTGTTGCCCCCAGATCCAGCGGCACATAATCCGGTTCTTTATGGTCTATTGCCGCCATCACACGCTCTCTTGAATTCATACCAAAACCTCCGCCCTTAATCTAAATGATAGACCTCTTCCATCTCAGCCCACCACTCGCCTTCTTTTCTCTCTTCGAGCGGCTGCTGGAACGGCATTACCAGATCCCACCACTCCTGGGTCTTCGGGTCTGCTGCCATTTTGTCCATATCTGCTTTATAATCGTCTCCTGTATACTCATAATATGAGAACAGTAATTCGCCGAAATTATAGATAGAATAATTGGAGATATTGCATTCCTTAATCATTGCATTAATTTCCGGCCATATATGTGCATGATGATATTTGTAATCATCCAGTTTTTCCTTTTTCACTCCTATGATAGAACCATATCTCTGCATTGCTGCACCTCCGATTTTATACTTTATTCCGCAGCTCAGCTGCTGATCTGCCCGCAGGACATGCATTACGAGGTGTCCTTTGGGTATATTTTTCTCCGTTTAATATACTTTCTGTGCCTCTTCAAACAGGGCATGGATATTAGCTGGCGGTACATCCGGCATAATTGCCTCGTGGCTTGGTGAAATAATCAGTCCTGTAGGGAAGATTTCACGCAGTTCTTTTACTTTATTGCGCACATCCTCAGGGCTTCCGTTTACAAGCAGGTCCTGGGTATCTACGCCGCCGCAGAATGCAACCTGATCACCGAATTTTTCTTTCAGCCCTCTTGGCTCCATGCCTGTTGCCAGTGCCTGAATCGGGTGTACAATATCCACACCGGCTCCAATCAGATCCGGAATTACATCTGCGATAGAGCCGCAGGAATGGTAAATTACTTTTACGCCGTAGCTGTGTGCCTGCTCAACAAGGCGTTTACATCCCGGAATAATAAACTGGCGCACCATATCAGGTGATAACATCAGGCCTCTCTGGCTGCCCATGTCGTTTCCAATCAGGACTGCATCCAGTTTACCTTTAGTCGCTTCAAAAAAGATCTTATTGGCCTTCAGATAGAATTCCATGACCTTTTCATTGACTGCTTCATAAATCTCAGGATTTGCAATCATATTCATCAATGCAGTTTCCATGCCAAAAGCGGCGCAGGTATCCTGGAAGTGAGCTGACCAGAGGATTCCCAGTCTCACTTTTCCTTCCGGTGCTGCCTCGACACGGCGCAGACACTCTTCGGGATCAATGTATTTTTCAGGATCCGGCCATTCAAAGAAGTCCAGATCTTCCAACTCCTCGGCATCCTTAAAACATCCGTCTGCCGTCAGGGTCCGGTCCTCCGCATCTACATCGCCGTCCATATACCAGTCAAATGCGGCATAGATGGCGCTTGCGGTCGGTGACTTGTACGGGACTTCCACTGCATAAAAATCATCGCCTACCGCCAGTTTTAACTCATGCATATCCTTAACGCCATAATATTCAAATAATGCCGGCTGTGAAAATATATCCGGCATGCCAAGCCATGCTGCCGGGCGGTCTACCGGTTTCCTCTCAACTGTTGCCAAAAAACGTTCTTTACTGTTCATCTGCCTCTCCTCTTTCACAGGTCAGGCGGAGGTTGATATACCATCCTCCGCCCGACCGTTATCTGCTATTTCATTTTTACTAATTCTTGCTTACCACTGGCATGGAAGGAAATCTTCTACATTGTCAGCGCTGATAATGTCTGTTCCGATGTAAGCTACTCTCGGGATTTCTTCTCCGCAGAAGTACTCGGACATTGTTCTTACTACAAGACCTGCATCTGCCTGGCATGACTGATAACTTGCGTATTTCAGCTGTCCGCTCTGGATCAGCTCTGCGCCCTGTTTTGAAATACCAGCTGCTACGATAACGATATCTTCACGTCCTGCTGCTTTACAAGCCTCTGTTGCACCGATTGCCTGGTCAGAATCGTCTGCAAGTACGATTGCGTTCAGGTCGTCGCCATATTTTGTGATCCAGTCAGATACAACCTGTTTTACAGCGGAAGCCTCAAATCCTGGTGACTGAACGTCAAGAGATTTGATGTCAGGATATTCTTCTGCTAATGTGGACATTGGTCCGAATGTACGTGCATAGTATGGTGATGTTCCTACATTATGTGTGATGTAGCAAACGCCGCCTTTTCCGCCAAGCTCTTCACCGAGTTTGCTTGCCAGGTTTCTCATCTGATACCAGTCGTTCGGGCCTGTGTAAGCCAGAATGTTGTTCATTGCATCTGCTTCCGGAAGTGTGTTACAGCAGAATGCAGGGATTCCTGCTTTTGTGATCTTCTTGAACTGCTGTCCTGCATGGTCAGCACTTACAGGAATTACAACGATTGCGTCCGGGCTCTCATTGATTGCCTGGTCAACATATCCGTCCTGTGTTGACTGATCCCAGTTCGGATCGTATACGTCACATGTCATTCCAACTGCTTCACAAGCTTCCTCAAAAGCTTCCTGATAGCATGTTGTCCATGCGTGTGCGCCGTGTACAATTACGATAACGTGTTTGCCCTTCTGTCCGTCTGCAGGAGATTCCGGGAATTTTGAGTCATTTGCATCATCCCAGTCAAGGTACTCATAATAATGCCATTTATTAATATCTGAGTCCTCCAGTTTTTCCAGTTCTTCTGCATCACCCTTTGCTTCCGGTACATCAAATGTTGTTCCTTCTTCCATCAGCGGATGATTGTCTGTTGTTTTGAGTTCTTCAATTGCCTTTGCTAGAAGTTCTTTGGATTCTGCCAGGTTATCCCCGCCCTTTGAATCCTCTGTCTTTGCATCTGATTTTCCAGAATCAGAATCTTTAGAACTGTTTCCGCAACCTGTCAGGCTGACTGCGCTTACCAGCATAAGCCCGCTGAGCAATACTGCTACATACTTTTTGAACATTTTTCTTCCTCCTTTTGTTTTCCTTAGGTTTCTTATTAAAAACATGTCCCGCATGTTTCTAATCTGAGTTACTTTCTGAACCTGCTCGGATTCGAGAACCTGGCCTATGAAGCCTTGCCCAGCTCCTTCATGGCCTCTTTATGCAGGTTCGGCCTTGTACCAACTGTCTTGTTTCTGTTGTACAGAGCAATTGTTTCGTAAACGATACATGCAATCAGGATTGCTGCAATAACAAGTACCTGAATTTCTGTCTTCTTGAAAATAGCTTTCAGGAGCGCAATGGCTACCAGTGACACCCATGTCCATACAACGCTTCCCTTTCCTCCATTGATTGCAGTACCACCAATAATGGTTGCTGTCAGTGCGATCATCAGAGGGCTGATTCCTTTTTCGCCCATTGTAATACCGGCTGTTCCTGAGTAGATACCGTTCAGCGCTCCGCCCAGTGCACATGCCGCTGATGAAATAACGAATGCCAGTGTCGTGACTCTGTCACTCTTAATACCTGCCAGCCATGCTGTCTCAAGGTTACCGCCGATCATATAGACATTCCGTCCGAATCTTGTGTAACGGAGCACAATCATAACTATGAATACAACAACTGTCGTAATCAGGAAGTAGGTTGAAAACGGCAGGAAGGAAAGCAGGTTGTCATTCAGAACATCACTGAATGCATAATCTTTTCCAATACTCAGCTCTTCTCCGCCTGTATAGATGTACATGGAACCTTTTAATACAAACTGCATACCGAGTGTTGCGATGAAGGAATGAATCTTCAGCTTTGTTACAAGGAAACCGTTGATACATCCAACCAGAACTCCGACCAGTGTTGCAATCAGGATACAGACAGCCCAGGGAAGACCCGGTTTGTCATGCAGTCCCAGACAAAGCAGCGCTGCAAACGTGGACATATACATAATCGTCAGATCCATATGTCCTGCAATCATACATGTTGTAAATCCCAAGCCCAGCCAGATTACAAGGCTTCCGTTTCCTGTAGCGGCACTAATGTTGTACATGGTATAGAAGTTATCTACAAAAAGACCAATAATCAATATCAGAGCCAGGAAAAGATAAGATCTGTTTTCATTAATAAAATTTGCATTAATTTTAAATTTCTTATTTTTCATTATGCTCTACCCAACTTTCTGTTAGAATATGTATTCAGCCAAACGATAAACAGGAATACAAGACCCTGTACCAGGTATTTCTCATAGGTTCCAAGACCAATCCATGAAAGGATGTTGTTGAGGATACCATAGGCTAATACGCCTCCAAATGTTCCAACTACTGAACCTTTTCCTCCGTTTAAGAGGCATCCGCCCAAAAGTACGGCTGTCAGACAGGAGAAATCGTATCCGGTTCCGTTTTCGTAGGATGCTGTCTTACGCAGCGCTGCGAAGAAGATCCCGCCGATGGAAGCACAGACACCGTTGATGATGTAAGCGGTAATCAGTGTTTTTGCACAATTGATTCCGGAGAATTTTGCTACTTCATAGTTTGTACCGATAATTTTCAGCTTCTGGCCAAATTTAGTCTTTGCATGTATAAACCAGGCAATAACCATAATAACGATCATGACAATCGCCATCAGGGAAATATACTTTCCGATATAAGTTCTGGCAATGGAAAAGAATGTGCTTGCCGCATGCTGCGCAAAATCAGTGTCCTTTGCTACCTTATCCGCATAGAGCTGTTTTCCTTCCCAGATTACACGTACGATACCGGAAAGCAGAAGGTTGAAGCCCCATGTCCAGATGATCGGGTTCGCTCTGAGCTTACCAATCATGAAACCGTTGATGAAACCGATTACCACACCGGATAAAATACCGATCAGCATTGCAACCGGGAAACCAAAGTTAATAGTCTGCACTGTCATCATACCGCCCACAGCCATGGTAAGCGGAATGGACATATCGGTCATGTTACCGGAATATGTAATGAAAATAAGTCCCGCACTGACCATACCGATCAGTGCAACCGCCTCCAGGATGGACTGGATATTGCTGGCGGCGAAGAATGTACCTTTTGATACAATCATACCTATAATAATTAACGCAACTACAACAACGTAAATACCCAACTTATTAAAAATAAGACTGAACTTGTTGATCTCTTCTTTTCGTGTATCTACCTTGGGCGCGCCTGGATTTGGATTGTTATTTATTTGTTCTGACATGATACGTACTCACCCTCCCCATTAGCTGCAATCAACAGTGAATTCTCATTGATACCTTCTTTTGGAATCTCGCCGATAATGTGGCCTTCTCTTAAGATTACCGCGCGGTCGCAGAGGCCTACAACCTCCGGCAGGTCACTGGAAAGCAGGATACATGCATTTCCCTGTGAAACATATCTCTTAACCGCATCGTGGATAACCTGTTTTGCATTGACATCAACGCCTCGTGTAGGCTCATCCAGAATCAGAATGTCAACATCTGCCGCCAGCCATTTTGCCATCAGGACCTTCTGCTGGTTACCACCGGAGAAGCTGTTTACCAGTCTGTCTCTGTCTGCTGGATATACACTCATTTCGTTGATCTTTTCATCGATCAGCCCGAACTGTTTCTTACCGTCATAGATAATGCCAGGGCCGCATCTGTCAATAATACAGGATGTTACATTGTCTGCAACCGTCTGAGGAAGCGCCAGTCCTACGACCTTTCTGTCCTCTGTCAGATATCCGATTCCGCCCTTGATGGCTTCTCCGAGATCCCGGAAGTGAACTTCTTTTCCATGGATGTACTCTTTTCCTCCGTCGATCTTGTCAACCCCTGTCAGGCCTCTTGCGATCTCGGTACGTCCGGAACCGGCAAGCCCGCAGATAGCGAGGACTTCACCCTTATGAAGTTCAAAGTTTACGTGATGATAGAATCCCCATCTTGTAAAGTCTTCCACTTTCAGTACTACTTCATCGGTAACCATGCTCTTATGGTCTGCATAGAAGCTCTTTACAGGCTCACCAACCATGCATTCTACCAACTGTTCTGTATTGGTCTCTGAGATCGGGAAAGAGTCAACCAGCTTACCATCTCTCATGACTGTAACCATATCTGCAATCTCGAAGATCTCACTTAAGTGGTGGGAAATATATACAATAGCCAGTCCCTGTTTTTGAAGATTTCTTACGATCTCAAACAGTTTGTTGACTTCCTCGCTTGACAGTGCGGAAGTAGGCTCATCCATAACCAGGATCTTCGGTTCAGAACCGAGTACCTTTGCGATCTCAACCAGCTGTGCATCACACTGGCTGATCTCGGATACGTCCAGCGTCGGATCGATGTCATCCAGGCCGACACGGCTCAGCAGCTTCTTAGCTTCCTCGATTGCTTTCTTCTTATCAATGAACAATGCGTTCTTTTTCGGAAGGCGCCCAACAAGAAGGTTTTCATAGATGGAAATTCTGCGCGCCAGTGATAATTCCTGGTACACCATTCCTATTCCATATTCTTTTGCAAGGTTCGGTGTGTGGAGATCTCTCTTTTCTCCATTGATGTAGATCTCTCCTGTATAATCATTGAAAAGACCCGCAAGCATTTTCATCAGAGTGGATTTACCAGCTCCGTTTTCCCCCATGAGGGCATGTACCTCCCCCGCTCTCACCCGGAAATCGACTTTATCAACAGCCAGTGTTCCGGGAAATCTCTTGGACACGCCACGCATGTCCAGTGCATACGCTTCATTCTTAGATGCGTTACCCATGCTGATTAACTCCTTTCGTGTTGCTATTTATTGATTTCACCACCGGCAAATCCTAAAACATAACTGTGGCGTTTTACTTTGGCAGTATCCAGCAGATTCTGATACCATTTATCATGCGCTTCTATGCGCATATCTTCCTCTGCTTTTACCTGCCATGCCTCAGCACCTTCGCCGGCGTAATAAACCACATGAAAACCGCTTTCTGTGTATATGACACTGCAGTCTCCAGGCTTGCGCCCATCGTCAAACACCCATTTATCAATTGCATCATCCAGAGTGTCTCTGGTCAGATTCTCAAATGTTCCGTCTGAATCTGATGCAGACTCATATTCTGAAGCAAGAGCTTCAAAACTTTTCTCTGTTTTATCACCTTTTTCCCATGTCTCTTTCAGCTCTTCCGCTTTCGCACAGGATTCTTCATACAGCCTGTTTACTTTATCTTCATAATCATCAGCGCTGCTGTCCTCAAGCGCCGGATCAACCGGGAAGCAGACATCTGTGATGCTGGCTGTCGGATAACTGCTCTCGTTCCTGCTGTGGAACACCATTACATAATAACCTGAACCGTCATCTATGATATTAAGATCGCCGTCTTTTCGATCTGAAGAAAAAAGCCATTCTCCGTAGGAGAAATTCGGATCATAGTATGCGTCATCAAAAGCATAATAGGTTCCGTAATCTTTATATTCACTGCTGACTTCTTTTAGTTCCCCGCCTTTTTCCACCTTGTCATGAATCTCCTGCGCTATGGCAAAGGCATTCTGTTTTTCTTCCTGGGTCGGCTCTGTATCTATATCGCTGGCTTTCACATAAAAACGTTCATAGTTGACAAATGTATATTCCGGAAGATGTTCTTCATAATACTCTCTGATCTCATCCTCACGGAAACTAAAGTCAGCCTTTACCTTATCGCTGTACTCCGCCGCCAGATGGGAATATGTGAGATGCTTCCTGTAAAGCTCTTCCGTCATGCCGCTGCCGTATATATTTTCCAAATACTTATCTATACTGATTCCGGCATTATCAGCGCTGCTTTTTATATCTTCCAGTGCAGTATCAATCTCTTTCTGCGCCTCAGTGCTCAGTCCAAATCCTTCTTTCTCAGCCAGAGCAGCCGTTCTTAGAACGCTGGACATAGACTCCACGGTCTGATCCTCAAAATATTCGAACCAGGACTGATGATCGTCATAGGGCTGGTCTTTCAGAGATGTGCTGTCATCAAACATATACTCTCTGAACTCACTGTGTTCATCCAGATAGGAATTATAATAAGCATAGTAGTAATAGTTAAATTCACACAGCTTATACCCTTTCCCGTCTATCGTCACCGCAGGAAGGAGCTTGACCGGCGCCCCGCTTTGAAAAAACAAAGCTGCAAGAATTCCAACGATCAAAAATACTCCGAGTACCACTGCAAAAATTGTGATCTGCCTGTTCTGGCGCTGCTTTTTTGCCTGATGTTCCTGTTTCTTTGTGCCCCCGCTGTTGTTGATTTTTCTGCTCATAGCCACCTCTTATCAGCACAAAGGCCTCTTTATCTGTTATCCAAGGATCTCTTTTACTTTTTCCGCAAAGGCTTTCCCCAGTTTTTCATGGTATTCAGCCTCCATATGTACCCCGTCCCTGACGGATGCCTTTCCATATTTGGATGCGTCTATAAAGTGCACACCGTTTTCTTTTGCAAATGCCTCATATGCTTCTGCAAACTTTTCTGAACGCTCAACCGCGCCTTCTCCGAACATATCCAGAAAGAGCGGAACATCCTTGTAAGACGGATCAATCAGGAGGGGAGCTGCCAAGAGTACTTCCGGCCTGTTTCCTGCCATCGGCACCGTTTTAACCGCGTTCAGATAGCGTCCGAATCCGAATGCTATGGTATAAGGATCTACCCCGAATCTGGCCTTCAGATCGTTCGTCCCGAGCATCAGGATAATCAGGTCAAGCGGGGACTGTGAATCCAGGCAGGTCTCAAAATAAGCGATGCCGGAAAGTCTGTTTTCGACTGGATCGTCGTGGACAGTGGTCCTTCCGTTATATCCTTCTTCAATAACCTGATACTCATTTCCCAATTCAGCCGCCAGAATCCCTGTCCACCTGACATCGTCCGGATGTCTGGTCCCTTCAGCCGGAACGGCTCCCCAGGTGTTGGAATCCCCGAAACAAAGTATTCTCTTTTTCATACTGCTGTTTCCTCCTTCAATTCTTCAAGTACGCCCCGGCGTACCTGCGGCGGGCCGCGCGTCATGCTCCGCATGACACAATTCGTCTGCGCGCCTCTCCCATCCGCCGGAGGCTTTACTGCTTGTTAGATAAATTTTTTTCGTGCTTCATACAAAGCAATGATATTTTCCACAGGAACGTCGCCCTCAAAATCCTGGCTCGGCCCCAGAATATATCCTCCATCCACATTCATCGTCCTGATGATGTATTCCGTCTCCGCCCTGACCTCCTCCGGTGTCCCGAAAGGCAGCAGGTTCTGTGTGTCCACACCGCCCTGAAAGCAAAGCTTGTCTCCGTATTCCCGCTTTAATGAATCGACTTCCATTCCCTTTACCTTCTGAATCGGCTCCAGTCCGTCAACCCCGCATGCAATCAGGTTTGGAATAATCTTCCTGACCGCCCCGCAGGAATGCTGCAAGTAAAAACAATTATATTTATGTGCCAGCTGAACCAGCTTTTTCGTATTCTCCGCAAAATATTCATCCCACATCTTTGGGCTGAACAAAAGGCTGATCTGCGTCCCGTAATCGTCACATGGCCGGATCAGATCGATCGCACCATCGCCTGCTTCTAACATCCGCTCATACATCTCCATATAAAACTGGCTGTAACGGTTCAGCATTGCCTTTACCATCTCCGGCTCCTCCGCCATCAGCATATAGAAAGATTCCGCCGGATACAGATCCAGAAATACCTGATAAGGCCCCGGCCATCCGATCCGGATCGCTTTATCCTGATGCTGGCCGCAAAAACGCTTCACAGCCTCATAGTCAAAATGATCGGGATTCGGCCAGTCTCTGAAAGCCATGAGTTCTTCCATCGTCTCAACATGTTCAAGAGGCCTTTTGATGGTATGGCTGTTATACTCCACACCGTTCCATTTTTCTACATATTGCTGTCCAAAAGGATGTGTATGCACTACCTCCCCTTTTGCGTTAACAAAATCCGGTTTCTTAGGCCCGATATATGGCGGAAAATCCATTACCCTTGTGTCAATCTCCAGGATATCCATAACCTCTTCTGCCGATTCAACCTGAAAGTATTGCTGCATCTTCTCCCATGCAGTCTCAACAGCCTGCATCGTTGCAGGGACACGGTCCGGAGTCTTGTGCTCAAAAGCTGCCCTCACACGCTCCTTACTATTCAATTGATATCCCTCCCTCAGAGTTCCTCTTCTTGTTAAGCTCATTATAATTCTGAGGGAGTTTAAAATCAATTTAAATTAAATTTTAAATTTAAACGTTTAAATTATTTTGCATAATCCTCGGCAACACGCATTGCAATCTTCTCCCATTTAAACAGCCGCTGTGGATCATGCCTTACAGTTGAGATATCTTTGAAGATAAGTTCCACATGGCACTGCCCCTCTGTCAGCTCCATAAACTCTCTGATTTCCTTCTCCGCCTGAGCCTCATCAAAAATATTGCCTGCAACAATGGCCGGGTTCGGCTTTCTGCTCATAACATAGTCCGTCCCAACCTCTTGAATGATCTTTTCACTGTTACACCAGGGTGATACGGATATTTTGCGCAGATTGGGTATTTTTCTAAGCATGGAAACCTTCAGATCCAGAGGTTCACAGCATCCGTAATAGGTAAGTCCGAACCGCCTGAGCCACTTCAAATCATGTTCAACGGCGAATTCCCAGTGCATCTCAGGAGATACGGTTGAGAATATCTGTGCATTGGAACATCCCCACATATTCTTTGCAAGTACATGGTCCGGATTAAAGTCCTCACCGGGAAGCTCTGTTGTATACCCGTAACCGCCTGAGCCTACCCGGGTGTTATTGCAGTCCAGTGATAACAGGTTCTGTTCTTCAAACTGATCCAGCTCTACCATCCATGCCTGGACCATTTTTTCATAGATGTCGTGTACCATATCCGGCCTCATGACCAGATCCATAATGGCTTCCTGTACGCCCCACCAGCGTATTAGGTAATCCCACGGCGTATACCATATATGGGTCTGCCCCACCTTTTTGACAGGGATTATTCCCGCAAATACATCCCGCATTGCATCATAAGAATACTGCGTGGCCCTTTCATAATGGGTGACCACCGGCATCTTGATCTTTTCAATGTCTTCCGGCTCCTGGATCTGAATCTTAAAATGCCTGGAATAGATCTCATTTTCCTGATCCGTATACGCGGCATCCACATCTTCCACAATTCCAAAATCCGTAGAGTGGATCGCCAGCGGACATTCGATATAGGGGTTCACTACCATGTCCCCCGGAAAGTGGTTCCACTGGAAAATCGTCTTTTTCAGCGTATCCTCCAGATTTCTTGCCCAGGGATGTGTGCACTTCAGGGTCAGCTCATCGTTTATGTTCATCTCATGCCAAGGAATCTCATTGATCCATACCATTGGTTTTACCGATTTCTTATCATTCAAAAGCGTCCAGTTTCTGGCATTCTCTTCATTTCTTCTATCACCTGAGATCTGCGCTATCCTCTCTCCCAGTGTTTTTAAGATATCCTTATCCTTCTGTGTAAGTATAATTTCTTTCTCCTCCGGAATCACCGGTTTGTGTGACGGGTCATGCAGCATAATCTTTTCCTCCTTTACTATATGCCTGCCGGTTCCGAAGAACCGGCAGGTTATTCCAGATTTTTACTCTTTTTTCCATCCTAACACTGCATGAAAAAAGCCACAACGCTCTGTTGTGGCTTTAAGGTTGCTCAATGTGACATTTTTTGTATTCACCGGGAGTGACTTCCATATATTTTTTAAATGCTCTGGAAAATGTCTTCGAATCACTGTACCCGCAGTCGGCAGCAGCTTCATTCACTGTGCTGCCCCCAATCAATGCCTGAGCCCCCACACTCATTTTCCTGGTATAGATAAACTGGCTCGGGCACATGCCGAATATCTCTTTAAACCTCCTGGTAAAATAGGACCGTTCCATACCCGCACACTCTGCCAGCTCCTGTACCCCCGGATTCTCAGCAATGTGCTCATCAATATACTTCAGCACACGCTTCATGCGCCGGCTGCTCGTGCGGTAAATCGGCAGCCTCTCATTGATCCGCTTCAAAAAGATATCGAACAGCCTGGACACGTCCTGAAAGCAGGCGGGATCACGCTGCAGGAGCCGAATGCTGTGCAGCAGATAATACAGCTCTTCATCCGTTCGGACCTCAATGCAGGTAAAATTCATAGCCAGAGAGATATCCATCTCCACATGGAACCAGAGCACTTCCAGCGGATCGTCCAGATCATGCCGCAGAGAATAGGGCTGCATCACGGGAAGTACATAAAAATACCCCTTTTCCAGCTGCACCTCATTTTCCCCCTGCCGGAACCATGCCTTTCCTCCGCAGACATAATACATGCGGTAAAATGCGGCGCATTCGTCCGTCATGCCCCAGTCCGGAGGGCACAACGTATACTCATTTTGTATAATCTTAAATTCAAAATGCACAGCGTGCCTCCTTCTTTAATCGTTTAACTTAATATTAAATTCCGTTGACTTTTTTATTTACTTATGACAATATTATTATAAAATTTGGAGAAAGGCAAGGAGGGATTCTTATGGCAACATTAAAAGATGTTGCGGAAAAAGCGGGCGTTTCGATTGCGACCGTCTCAAACTGTATTAATAATACGAAAACCGTAAAACCCGCCACCCGGGCAAAGATCATGCAGATCATTGAAGAATTAAACTATATTCCCAATGCATCCGCTAAGAGCCTCAAATCTGAAGCATCCAGAGAGATCGGAGTTGTATTCCCTGATATTGATGACTCCTGTCATGCAGATATTCTAAAGGGAATCATCTCCAGCGCAGAGAATATGGATTATACATTAAATATTTCCTTCTCTTATCACACGCCAAAGCTGGAGCGCAAAATCATAGACCAGCTCATCGGCAGAAATGTAGCCGGGATCATTCTCATCACATGCCAGCCCCAGAATGCAGACTATTTCCAGAACAGCATTGTCAGGCATAACATTCCAACCATATTTATCGATCATTTTCCCGATAATATAGACGCAAACTTCCTGGCATTTGACAATTACAATTCCTGTTACTATCTCACTAAAAAGCTGATTGAAAACGGTTATCACAATATTGACCTCATGATCGGGCACAGCGATTACTTTTCTGAGCGTGAATGTGTCCGTGGATTTACCGATGCCCACGATGATCTGGAACTGGAATTTGACCCCTGTCAGATCATTGAAACACGCTTTACAAAAGAATCCTCATTCCGCAAGGCCATGTTCAACATCGTAGAAAAACCGCCTCAGGCTATTATTACGTCCTCACATCCGCTGGCCAAAGGGGTAATTGAAGCATTTAATCTCTGTTCAATCAAGATTCCAAAAGATACCTGTATCATCACTCTTGGAGAAGAATCCTGGAATGAGAGCAACTATCTGCCGAACCTGCTGCACACGTCCCGTACGGCTTACACGCTTGGCATCCGCAGCATACAAGTCCTCATGAAGAATCTTCATGAGTCGGCATTTTTTGAAAAGGAGTTCATGCTCTTCAAGGATAACGTAATAGGAAGCCACATCAAGATTCCCAAGGCTCCCATTCCCTACCGCATCCCCAAAACTCCCAAGAGGACACTGCGCATTATTGCCACCTCTATGCCCACCATCCTCTCGTTACATGCAGTATCCAAAGAGTTTGAGCGGCAGCATGAGGTTAAAATAGAATTTGATTTTGTAAGCTACAGAGAACTGATCGAAACGATCGTCGCAGACAGTGCCAGGGAAAAAAGTAAATATGATGTATATATGTATGATATCTCATGGCTTACATATCTGGTAAATTTAAATGTGCTCACAGATATTACCGAACTGATTACCTCCAATGAGATGTTTACTAAGCATCTTGTTCCCAAGAACCTGTCCAATGCATGCTATAAGGGGAGGTATTACGGATTTCCTATCGTGGGAGGCTCCCATATACTGTTTTACAGAAAGGATTTATTTGAACAGCCGTCCATCCAGAACCAGTTTGAGACAAGGTACAATATGCCGCTGCGCCCTCCCAAAACCTGGAAAGAATTCAACGGCATTGCCCAGTTTTTTACGAAAGAATTTAACCCCTATTCGCCGACTTTATACGGAACATCCGTCATTGGCAGCGTCAATGAGGAATTTGCCCTGGAGCTGCAGATACGCCTCTGGAGCTTCGGCGGCGGCTTGTATGACAGCGCCGGACGCCTGAAACTGGATACACCGCAAAATGTCAAGGCACTGCAGAGTCTTCTGGATACCGCCCGCTTTACGGAACACGGCATTTCCAATACTTCCATCAATTCCAGTTTCCAGGACTTCGGAATTGGCCGCACTGCTATGCTTCTTTCCTTTACGGAGTACGGAACTCTGATCAACGACTGCCTGCACGGGGATATTATAACGAAAATTGATTACAGCATGCTCCCAGGGCAGACTCCGGCCAATGTAGGGTGGCATATGGGTATCAGCAAGACAACCCGCCACACAGAATTAATAGCAAACTACTTTAAGTGGATCTCCCAAAAGAAAACAAGCTACTATATGACGACTTTAAACGGGCAGTCCACCGTACTTTACCCCTATGAGAACCAGGAGATTTTAAGGCTTTATCCCTGGATGAGAGTGAACACAAAGTGCATCGAGAAATCCAGGAACCGGGTCTATCCGTTCCAGGCTCCCGACAGGATCGTACCTCCATACGAGATAGAGACGATCCTTCAGGATGTATGTATCCAGGCTTACCAAAAAGAGCTTTCCCCGCAGGATGCCCTGCGAAAAGGAGAGAGCAGGATCCGGAGGCTGTTTCAATAGAAGTGCCGCTTAAGTGTCCGGTACAGAAACTCCGGCTCAATGGGCTTTGCAATATGGGCGTCCATCCCTGCCTCCTGGGCTTTCGCGACATCCTCCTGAAACGCATTCGCAGTCATGGCAATAATCGGAATTCTGCCTGCCTGCGGATGTGTGCTGGACCGGATCGCCCGGGCCGCTTCATATCCATCCATCAGCGGCATCTGAATATCCATCAGAACGGCATCATAATAGCCCTCCTTTGATTCAGCAAAAGCCTCCAGAGCCTGGGAGCCGTCTGCGGTTGTATCCACATGGATGCCCGTCATCTGCAGAATCTCCACGGCAATTTCCTGATTCAGCGCGTTGTCCTCGGCAAGAAGCACCCTGCGTCCACTGAAATCAAAGTCCTGCGCCGGATTATCCGCCGGTTCTTTTTCTTTACCTTTTCCGGTAATGTCCAGCAATGTGTTGTAAAGAGACGATGCAAACAGCGGCTTTGTAAGAAATTTGTTCACTCCTGCCGCCCGTGCTTCCTCCTCTATATCTCCATAATCATATGCAGTGATAATAATAATCAATGTATGATGGCCCACAATAGACCTAATTTTTCTGGCCACCTCGACTCCGCTGATCTCCGGCATCCTTAGATCAATAAAACAGATGTCATAATCCTCTCCTGCTTCGTGTGACTGCCGGATTTCCTCCACGATTTCCATGCTGTCCGTCACCCATTTTGCATCAATCCCAAACTTTTGCAGAAGCAGGGATTCATACTGGCAGACATCCTGGTCGTGGTCACCAATAAGCACTTTCAGCGTATCCATCTCCGGATATTTTTCATAAGACCTGTCAGAATCCGCCAGGTCAAAGGGCAGTTCCACTGTAAATGTGGTCCCCACATTTATCTTGCTTTTTACTCCAATCGTTCCCCCCAGAATTGTAACCAGATTCTTTGTAATGGACATACCCAGTCCGGTTCCCTGCATATGGGAATATCCCTGCCTGCGTTCCTGTTTGAATGGCTCATACAAGTGTTTTAGAAAGCCTTCGCTCATACCGGTTCCCGTATCAGAGACGGTAAACCTCAGCCTGACCTGTCCCTTCTGTGAAAACAACTGCCTGACATCCAGCCTGACATGGCCGCCCTCAGGCGTAAACTTCACCGCATTAGATAAAAGATTCAGCAGTATTTGATTCACACGCATAGAATCTCCGATCAGCTCTTCCTCCATCACTCCCTGTATGGATTCATCGAACTCGAGACTCCTGTTGGCCGCCTGTGGATGGATAATCGCAGTCACCGACTCCAGAAGACGTCCGAGATCAAACTTTTCATGGGAAACCGAAAGCCTCCCGTCCTCAATCTTAGACATATCCAGTATGTCATTGATCAGGGAAAGCAGATGTTTCGAGGAAAAACTGATTTTCGCAAGACAGTCCTGTATCCTTTCCCTCTCATCCATATGCGCCGCGGCAATCGTTGTCATCCCGATAATTGCATTCATCGGGGTCCTAATCTCGTGTGACATTCTGGAAAGAAAATCTGATTTTGCCCTATTTGCGTTTTCAGCGGACTGCAGCGCATCACTGAGCTGCTGAGCCTGAGCTTTCAGTTCTTTCTGCATCTCACGCAGCTCTTTTACATCCGTGACATCAATGTAAATAAGCAGATATACAGGAAAACCTCCAATCCAGTCCACGCAGTCCCCGTTAATCTGCATCCAGGCAGTCTGTCCGTCCTTATTCAACATCTTTGCCAGAAAATGTACATGTTCTCCTTTTTTTATACGGCTCATCTGGGACAAAATTACGTCTCTGTTCATATCCAGATTCATCCTTAGAGTCTGGTCTGACATATCCCCGCATTTTCTGGTTCCGAAAAATTCCTGGAATTTATCATTTGCATCTAACAATTTCACATCCCGTTCTGTTTTTACCAAAAATTTTGCGGCAAATCCGGGAATGTTATGATATGTAATAGCCTGTATTTTTTCCATTTCAACCAGGTCGTTGATATCGGTAATGACTGTATAAGCAATCGGAATACCCTCAAGAACTTCCTCTGTAAAACTGCCATTCATCCTCACCCACTTATGCCCGCCTCCTTTTACCGGCATACGGGTAATAATGCTGTACCCTTCTTTCCCGGTCTCTGCCGCCTCCAGTACCGCCACGCGTATCTTATTCAGTTCATCCTCATAATGATGGCTCGTATAATAGATATCCGGTCTGTTCCTGAACTTTGTCTGATACTCTTCTTTTGCATAACCGATCAGGTCATAGTAAAAATCATTGGACCATACCATAGTATAATATTCATCCATCAGATGTTTGCTGACACTCACCTGCAGCGAACTCATCAGCATGATATATTCTGCCTCTGACTTGTTTTGTTTCAGGGGATTCTTTTCCTCCGGCTGATATTCTTCATCCTTCTCATTCTCATCTTCCATCTCATTGCCTCCCTTCATCTATTGAGCACGCTCGGAAATTCTCCTGCGCCCATCTTTGCGGCCGAGTTTCCGGGAGTAACCCTATTCACTCGGAATCTTGGCTTTTATTTGACCGCGCTTATCCTGTTCTGATTTGTATGGTGTAATATCGTGGCAGGCCAGCAGACATGCCTCATCACTGTCCCATTTTATCAGGCACGCATCCGCGATGGACCAGACATCAAGCACTGGATTGTACACCTCCATAGTTTTGTTTCTTTTACTCTTTATTCCGCTGACAGGACATAACTCACAGGGGCTTTTTCTGTGAAAAAAGGCTTCAAAGCAGCACATCCCTGTCCGTGCATCAGGTACTGTCTCCCTCGTTTTTGCATTAATGTAAAGAAGGCGGTAACTGTCAGGATCAATGACATAGATCCATGAATTCTGGTTGTCCAGTATCATATCCAGATTCTCAGCAGCCTCCAGAGCACGGTCCTGTGCCCTCTTCTTCAGCAGAAACGTGGATAAAAATTCTGCAATAAATTTAAGCGCATCAATCTGCTTCCTCGTCCACAGCCTCATGGCCAGGCAGTCGTCAAAGCCTACAAAACCTGCAAACCTGCCCTCATCGCTCACCGCACACTGCAGCATGGACCGTATGTTTCTTGCATATAAAAACGGATGTTTTTCCTTTGAAAAATCAGAAATATCCTGACAGTAAAAAATCCCGTTTTCGTCAAAATTGTTCTGATATCCGCTGCCCAGGAGCTTATACTCAATATTACACAGCCTGCCGATCTCAGGTTCGATCCCTTCGTTGCACCATTCGAAGGTATTGGTACACCTCGTGCCATCCACTGAATTTTCAAATATATAGACACGGCTGACATTATAGCGCATCCCCACCATCTCCAGAATCGAACTCACGGCTTTTTCAATGTCTCCTGATTCATATAATTTCTGGAATGACTCTGGGACAATACTGTCCACGCTAACCTCTTCTTCCCCATACGATTCGATCCGGGTGCCTGCCGCCGTACTCTGTTCTGCATTCAATACAAATGATTTCTGCATCACTGCTGCATCGTAAAAAGCATAGCCGTTCTTGCCTCTCTGCTTAGCTTGGTACAGCGCCCTGTCACACTTCTGGAACAGATTCTGAAAGTCCAGTCCATCCTCCGGACATAATGCAATACCAATACTGCATGTTAGACAAAGGCCGGAGAGTTTGTCATGATAAACACTTTTCAATGCCCGGATAATCTTTTCAGCCTTGATATGCAGGAATTCTCCTTTTGAGTTGTATTCCAAAAAAACCAGGAATTCATCTCCTCCAAAACGGGCAATGATATCTTTTCCCCTGAAAATATTCTTGATCTTATCGGCTGCTTCCGTGAGAACAGCGTCTCCAAACATATGCCCCATAGAATCATTCACCTGTTTAAAATTATCCAGATCAATAATCATCAGAGCAAACTTCGTTCTTATGGCAGACGATCCCCCTCCTGCAAGAGTATCGTTCGCAGAAAGCGTCTGGGTATATCCGGCTTCCTCTGCCCACTCCAGACGGCGTCTGATCTTTTCAACTGCCGTATCTTTATTGAATACTTTCGTCAGCGAATCCATCTGCACTTTAGCAGACAACTCTTTTATCCGGCGCTTTTCATCGTCAATATCTATGATGACTCCGATCACTCTGACTGGCTTTTTCTCCTCATTGAATTGGGTGGTTACGCGGATTCTGCACCAGAGGTACTTTCCCTGCGCATTGGCAATCCTCACTTCAGTTTCACCATACGGAATACCCGCAGAAGCGCTTTTCATCAGCTCCAGGAGCGCAGGAAGATCTTCCGGAAAGATATGGGAAGCCTTTTGAATTTCAGTAAAGATATTGTTTGTCAGAGGCTTATAACCGAACTTTTTTTCCCAGTTTGAGGAATAACTAATGACATGCTTTTCGAGATCCCCCTCAAATGTAATATCATTGGTCTGATTCATAACAATGCGGTAGCGCTCCATTGATAGTGCCATCTGCTCCTGAACTTTTTTGATCCTGCTAATATCTGTCAGGATACAATTCACATATTCAATCCCGTCCGCACCTATGATCAGCCGGCATTTTTCCAAAACCCACAGCGATGCGCCTTCCCTTGTTACTATTCGATACTCCAGCGTCTGTGCTCTGCCCTCAGACAACTGTTCCCTATAATGCCTAAGAACTGCACGTTGGTCTTTTGGATGAATCATCTCAATATACCGGTCATGGAACTTCTCTTTTATTTCTCTTCTGCTGTATCCAAACAACGAGATAATTCCATTATTCAGGTATGTAATTGTAAACCATTGGTCGTTCATACACTGCAGAATACCGGCGGGAAGGTTCTCCGTCACAAGATCGTGTCCGGATTTCTCCTGTGTCTTTGCTTCGACGTTTTCCTGATTTTCCCGTTCCCATATAATCAGTACTTTATGTTGTTTGGGATTCTCGATATTTACTCGCAGCGACGTTGCTTTATACCAGATATATTCTCTGGATTCACGGTGCAGAACCCGGTAGCTGCGCGTCTGTTTGATCAGACCGTGTTTAAAAAAGTTCTCCATATATCCACCCAGGATTCCTTCAACAAGAGGACGGTCATCCGGATATACTGCATGTTCAATAAAATTACTCAGCGACTCTTCAAAGGTGCTGCCTGACCTAAGATCCTGAAAATCCTCGTTTTGCTGATAAACTAGATGATAGACCCCGCTGTCCATATCGAGTTCCACCACTGTGGAGTCCAGGTGCCTGAGCAAAGCAAAATATTTCATCTGCTCCAGTTTCGGTACATTTTCCTGATCCGTATGCAGTACAGGCTCCAGGGTGTCCTGGTATTTAAATACAGTACCCGAAAGATTGCCGTCCGCATATTCACGGGTCAGATGAAAGAACTTTTCCCGCACATTCTTCAGACATTCCAGCAGTTTCGGAGAGAACATTCCACACTCTCCATTAAGTATCATATTCAACGCCCGCTCCGGCTGAATGGCCTTTTTATACACCCGGTCAGTAGTCAGGGCATCATAAGCATCAGCGATCCCCACTGCCTGCGCATAAACCGGGGTATTATCCCCTATCAGCCCATCGGGGTATCCTTTTCCGTTCCAACGTTCATGGTGATAGCGGCAGATATTATATGCATATTTCAGATACTCTTCATCTCCCATTTTGCCCAGACTGGAAAGAATCTGACACCCCCTAACCGTATGCGTCTTCATAATTTCAAACTCTTCGTCCGTAAGACGGCCCGGTTTATTCAAAATGGTATCCGCAATTGCTATCTTTCCAATATCATGAAGTGCCGCCGCTTCCGCAATGACCTGGATTGCCCTATCATTCAGCTCGTATTCCGGACAGGAATACATGACATTTTCCAAAAGCACGCCTGTAAACTTGCGGATTCGCAGAACATGCTGCCCGGTCTCCGCGCTTCTGTGTTCAATAATGGAAGAGAGTGTGTCCATGATTACATCCCTCGATTCCCTCACTTTCATTGTCTGTTCTTCCAGCATTTCTTCTAGGTGCATCTTATGGCGGTTCAGTTCTATTGCATTACGAACCCTTCTTCTGACAACATGGGGTTCAAATGGCTTGATAATAATATCAGATGCTCCCATATCAAAGGCACGGACTTCATTTTCCATAGAATCTTCGGAAGTTATAATAATAACAGGGATATTAGTCATAAGGCCATTCTGCCCCATTTCCTGCATAACCTGAAATCCATCTTTTACAGGCATCACCACATCCAGCAGGACAGCTGCCAGTGATTCCCGGTACTGTTTTATCAGCATCAGGGCCTGTTCCCCATTTTCCGCTTCCAGAAGATTATATTCCTGCTCGAACAGTACATGGAGAATCGCACGGTTCACTTCCATATCATCTACTATTAAAATGGTGTCCCGGTTCATTCTCATCCCCCTTGGCGTCTCCTGCCACATTATTAACCAGTGTATCTATGAACTTCCTTCTCTCTTCTCTTTTATATATATCCACGCCGCTGTACATCTTAAAAGTACTGGCAGACATAATCGCCACCTGCAGAGGCTGTAGAATCTGCAGCGCTATAATACGAAGTTCCAGCTCATTCTTTTTATTCTGAAACAGCTCTTTTAACATGGGAATCAGATATAGTTCCACCTGCATGCTGCCGCGCTGGAGCTCCATTGTCAGCATGAATTTTGCCAGTTTTTCATATGCTTCGAACAGTTCGTAGATCGTATCCAGCATATTTTTAATTCTTTCTGCCGGATCTATGGACTGCATTTCTGATCGGTTCAAAATGTGTGCTACCGCATCATCAACCCTTTTTTCGATTGCGGCTGCAAGAAGATTGTCCTTGCTTCCAAAATAATAATTTATTAGTCCGGTTCCTACTCCTGCCAGTTTAGCAATGCCGCGGACAGTGATTTTATTTACGTCTGTATTTTCTTTTATCATTATGCCTGCAGCTTCAATGATTTTTTCTTTTGTATCCTGGTTGCAGTTCATAAATTTGTTTCTCCCATAATCCCTCTGTGTACTTCTATTTTTAAATATATTGTGTTCACTTTATTATAGAATATTGAATCTGATTTGAACATGTTCAATATAGTAAAAAGTATAGTCTTTCGCTATCCTTTTGTCAAACTCTTTGTCCGGAAAACTTGTATTAGATGTTGTAATGTCAATGGACGGTTAATGATAGAGATACCGCAGAGGTACCATAATACTCTTTTGCTTTATCCTCAGACACAGTAAATCTTTTCTGCAATTTTCTATAATTTTATCTTTGACAAATCCTTCCTCAATATCATCCAGTACCAATGCTTGAATGCCCTGCTCTATTCCCTCATTCAAAGCCCACGTTTGGTAGGGAAGTAGCTTTTTTCGGGGATTTGGTGCAACCCACTACGCGGGAATATCGGCCAGTTCCGCAAGCGCGATAGTACCGACAAAGTTATAAACAATCTCGATTTCCTGTTCCCGTAGCGGTTCGTGCGGCGGCGTTTCTGTGTTGTTCGCTACGGAACGTGAGCTAATATTTATGGGGTATCACCGCGGGAATCGAGAAAATTCTGATCTTTGGACGATACCCGGATATATCCATAAGTCTGCGCTGACATATTGTTACCTCCTGTGAAAATCATACAGGATCACATCTCCAGCGCCAAGCATTTCCATCCTTTTCCGGTCAGCTCTGCCATATATTTTTCTTTAATCTGCATTAAACAATTTTCTTTTTATTTACCCTCAATTTCATTTTTTGCTGACAGAAACCGCCTCCAATATTTCAAGTTGGCATAAGAAGATACCCGCTTCATATAAACTATATCATAGACGCCACCTACCACTCCTACAATCGGGATTCCCTGCAGAAACTTCATATACAGTAGTTCTTTTGACAATAACCGGGCCGTCTTATGAATCTCCTTTTCCCGGCTGTAATTTTCCGGCAGCTGAACAGTTCTAATATATTCATTCACTTTGCCGTTTATTTGGTTCATCTTATCGCCGTACGATACTGCTCCCTGGATCAGCAATAACACAAAATACCGCTCTTCCTCTGAGTCATATTCAAAACCGTAACTCAGAGCAGTCTCATAAACGTTCTTTAATATCAGACCTGTAAAGAGCGGAATATCCGGCAAACCAATTCCTAAGGCTCCCAGACCAATCCCTGATACCCCTGAGAGTACCAGATTTTTCGCCTCCACAACTCCAGCCATTCTGGAAAAAGCACGCAGAGAATTGCGGTTCTGACGTATCTCGTCCGCATACTGATTGACCTGACAGGTCTTTTCCAGTTCTTCTTTTCTATAAGTCTTTTCAATTATTGCAGTCCCTTTTTCAAATATCATAGAAAATGCCTTGGCAAAGGCTGCATCCAACGTATGCTGCAATTTTTCCGGAACTTTCTCTGCTAATTTTTGATTCAGAAGGGTATCCTTCTTATCCTGCCGTCCCTTTAAAAAGACGGATTCCTTCTTCTCTAAACGATCCCATTCCTTTTCAAAAGGCGTTTTTTTATGAAACATTTCCATAACCGGCTTACCTCCCTAAAAGATAAATATCTTAACCCGCGCATATTTGCTATAAAAATTTCATTCTTTTTTATCTAACAACATCCTAATTAAATGTAATATAAATCGTAACTTGGTTTAATATAACATAAATAGCACATTAATTTACCTGTTTTGGATATTCTTTAGAAAGTATTTAGTCTGCTGCCTCAGAAACACTTTTACTTGAAAGACATTACTATATAAACAAATTGCAACGGCACCTTATTTCATCAAAGTCTCTTACCCGGATATTTTATATACAAATGTTTTGTTGTGTATTTATGATTAGACTTGAAAATGCGAAAATTGTCCATCTGTTCAGAAATCACTTTCCACCTGGCTTTTACTGGTGGCTTACTGGGTTAGCGAAATCATGGCGGCTATCCTGCATAATGATTTTATCATGATCCCTTTTTCGATATTTCGGCTATTTACAGTGACCTCACTGACTTTGATGCTGTTTTTCTTTTTCAGACTTCCCGGATATGTATGGCCCCGCTATGCACAAAAAGGAGATGGACTGATCTGCCCCAGGCATTTTTTGCCGAAATATTTCTCCTTGTCTTCCTGTACGGCCTTCTTGCATCATAGAAGCTTAATAAATACAGAAAAACACCGAAAACCTTCATTGCAGCATGAAGGTTTTCGGCATTCTCTTTTCAGCGTTCCTGGGCGGATTCGAACCGCCGGCCTTCCGCTTAGGAGGCGGACGCTCTATCCTGCTGAGCTACAGAAACATTCAGATATATTTATAAATAACTGAATGGTAAAACACAATTAATAATATAACATGAATCAGTAAAATACTCAACTTTTTTTCTAAACATTTTTACATTTTTTCTGTCTGGCTGAGAGATAAAATAGGACATGATCCTAGAAATTAATATATCCCTGCAGCCAGATTGTTCCCTTAAATCTTCTTCCAATCTCAGGCTCACCCATGACTTCCTTTGCCGGTACGCATACATCGAACTGCAGTTCATTTACATCCAGTTTCATCTGATACAGCGGTTCTTTTGTAAGAGTATTTTCTCGCTTTCTGACAGCAAGTATCTCTCCCATTATTGAGTACAAATCACATTCCACGCCGTAAGGCATAAAATATGTATCTACTATCGTAAATATATCTTCATGAATCAGCCTGCGGGATACTTTGGAATATGTATCGATATCATCCAGAGTAAGGGTTTCTATTGCCGTCTGGTCGCCGCTTCTGGCTGCATTAAGCAGCACTTTCCTGTTATCTGACGCTTCTTTTTCATTTTTCACCTGATCCTCACTCTTTTTTACCGGAAACAGGATCTTCCCGGACAGAGCAAGACCGGAAAATGTAACTGAGACTGCCAGCTCGGTTGCAAAACCAAGCTGGCGCTCCCTCATATACTCGATTCCATTCTGCAGATGGAAAATAAGGCTGATACCAACTTTCGGATCCTCACATATTCCCACATACTCTTCCTTCTCGATTCTTTTTTCTACAATTACATCAGCGTATGTGGTTACACCGCTCCCTTCAAAATATGGAAAATAATAATCTGCATCGAAATTTTCAAATTCATCCAGTTCACCGCACAAGGTTATCCCCACATTTTGTCCGTATTCCTTCTGAAATTCACAGTAATCTGCCCAATTCTGATAAGATACGATAGTCTGGTGTGTAAAAGTAGTTTCTACCTGATTCAACAGTTCTTTTATATCTTTCTTTGTCTTCAGGTTGTTAAATCCAATTGCTTTCAGATATTGATGCATAATATTCTCCAAATTATAGTACTATATTATCTTAATACTATTTTCTAATATATATTCATGAATCCGTTAATTTTTCGGAGTTATCACTGCATTCCCTCCCATATATGGGCGGAGCGCCTCCGGTATTTTTACGGAGCCGTCTGCCTGGAGGTTATTTTCCAGAAATGCAATCAGCATTCTTGGCGGAGCTGCTACCGTATTATTCAGTGTATGTGCAAAGTATTTTGTCTTATCACCCTTTACACGTATTCCCAGCCTTCTGGCCTGTGCATCGCCCAAATTAGAGCAGCTTCCTACTTCAAAATATTTTTTCTGCCGTGGGGACCATGCTTCTACATCCACGGATTTCACTTTTAAATCAGCAAGGTCTCCGGAACAGCACTCCAGAGTACGCACCGGTACATCCAGAGACCGGAATAAATCCACCGTATTCTGCCATAGCTTATCATACCATTCCATACTGTCTTCCGGTTTGCATACAACAATCATTTCCTGTTTTTCAAATTGATGTATACGATATACACCGCGCTCTTCGATTCCGTGCGCCCCTTTTTCTTTTCTAAAACATGGGGAGTAACTTGTCAGTGTCTGTGGTAGCTCTGCTTCCTGCAACTGAGTGTCAATGAATTTTCCGATCATGGAGTGTTCGCTTGTTCCAATCAGATAGAGGTCTTCGCCCTCGATCTTGTACATCATGGCGTCCATTTCTGCAAAGCTCATAACGCCTGTTACAACATTGCTGCGAATCATAAAAGGAGGCACACAGTAGGTGAATCCTCTGTCGATCATAAAGTCTCTTGCATAGGAAATCACGGAAGAATGAAGACGTGCAATATCTCCCATCAGATAATAAAATCCATTCCCAGCAACACGCCTTGCGCTGTCCAGGTCTATGCCATTAAAACGCTCCATAATTTCTGTATGGTAAGGTATTTCGAAGTCTGGAACGAATGGCTCTCCGTATCTCTCAACCTCTACATTCTCACTATCATCTTTTCCAATTGGTACGGATGGATCAATTATGTTTGGAATAATCATCATGATCTTCCTGATATTTTCTTCTACTTCTTTTTCTTCTGCAGAGAGTGCTTCCATTCTGTCTGCATTTTCTGCTACTTTCTGTTTAAGGACTGCTGCTTCCTCTTTCTTTCCCTGTGCCATCAGCGCACCGATCTCTTTTGAGATTTTATTTTTTTCGGCTCTTAATGCCTCCACTTCTTGCTTAATATCCCGGTTTTTTTTATCCAGTTCTAAGACTTCATCTACCAAAGGCAGTTTTTCATCCTGGAATTTGTTCTTAATATTTTGTTTTACAGCTTCAGGGTTATTTCTTACAAATTTAATATCTAACATAGTATCTTTTCCTCTTTTCCTCTCTATCTTTTATTTAAATCATATGCTTCCTGGAATATAGCTCTTTCCAGTGACTCTGATTCCTCCTCAGCCAGCTCGATATAGCTCTGCCCTTTTACAACCTCTTTAATATAAGTATAACAGCCTTCCCTGCTGTGCATTGCATTTAATATCCATCCATTATCATTTTCATCCAGCATAGTCAGTGCAAAACTTAGATTGCCCCCCATTTCATGGAACGCATCGTATTTTACGATGCCAATTTTCTGATAATGGAGCTTCATTTTTTTATAAATATCCTGTATATCCAATTGATTTTTTTTTGCGATTTCCGCAATTTCATCAAGCTCAGAAAATCGTGTAAGCATGCTCTCTTCTAGATTCTTTCCATCTTTCCCTTTCATAAACGAAGAATAACTGGTTTTTAGCCTATTGTACTTCATATTTACACTGATTAACATAACAAATAACAGAACCTGTATCAAAAACAAAAGTATAATCAAATACACAGGATCTAGTCCAATATTACCTAAAATCGTATTTTCCATACCCACTTCCTCCTTATTAAATTATGTATCCCCTTTTACCGCCAAATTTACCAATCTATTGCCATCACTGTTTATTATGCTGACATTTCCCCATATTATGATAAGCGGTACAATAGTGTGTATTTTAATTCATTACATCTCAATCATTTCTTATAGACATAATCAGATCGAATATACGTTCGAGTTCATCTTCTGAATAATACTCAATCTCAATTTTTCCTTTTCCATTTGCTTTTGGACTCACATTTACCTTTGTACCAATGATATTTTTCATCTTTTCTTCCAGATTATCATAGATAAATGTGTGTTCAACTTTTTCGATTTTTTGTTCTTTTTTAGGATTTTTCAGGGCCTTAACTAATTTCTCGGTCTCCCGGACACTTAATTTTTCGTCAAATATCTTGTTTGCAAGTATATATTGCTGTTCTTCATCGTCTATAGCAAGCAGAGCTCTGGCATGTCCTGTAGTAATCATGTCGTCTACTATCATTCTCTGTACTTTTTCACTCAGTTTTAGAAGACGCATAGAGTTTGTTACCGCTGTTCGGCTCTTTGATACTCTTTCTGCAACTTCATCCTGTTTCAGACTGAATTCTTCCAGCAGACGTTTATAGGCCATTGCCTCCTCAATAGGATTCAGGTTTTCTCTCTGAATATTCTCAATCAAAGATATTTCAACGATTTCCTGGTCAGTATAATTTTTTATAATTACAGGTATTTCCTTTAAGCCTGCAAGTTTTGCTGCCCGCCATCTTCTCTCACCTGCAATAATTTCATAGTAATCCTTTTTTTTCTGTACAACCAAAGGCTGTAAAACGCCAAACTGCTTGATCGAGTCTGAAAGTTCAAGAAGAGCATCTTCATCAAAATCTTTTCGCGGCTGCTCTCTGTTTGGTTCTACTTGATTAATTTTCACTAACATTTCGCCAGATTCATTTACTACTCCCTGCTTTTCTGGCTGTGTTATGGTCTCCTGCTTTACAGGCTTTTTTACGGACTTATCACTTCTATCGGGAATCAGACTGTCTAAACCTTTTCCGAGTCCATTTCTTTTTACTGCCATTCTTATTCCTCTCCTTTATTAATCACTTCTTCTGCTAACATCATATAACTCTCTGCTCCGGCAGACTTTGGATCATATAAATTAATAGGCATCCCGTAGCTGGGTGCTTCTGCCAAACGGATATTCCTCGGTATTATAGTCTTATAAATATTCTGATTTAAGTTATCTTTCACATTCTCGACTACCTGTAAAGAAAGATTAGTTCTGGCATCATACATTGTAAATACAACACCTTCTATTTCCAGTGATGGATTCAGCCTTTCCTGTACCAGTTCAATGGTATGTACCAATTGGCTCAACCCTTCCAGTGCATAATATTCACACTGAATAGGTACAAGTACGGAATCGGCCGTAGTCATGGCATTAATAGTAAGCATGCTCAATGCAGGTGGACAATCAATAATCACAAAATCATAATCGTCCTTAACCTTTTCAATTTCATTTTTAATAATATATTCCTTGTTATCAACACCAATTAATTCAATTTCCGCTGCTGATAAGTCTATATTAGATGGAAGAACATCAAGATTATCAAAAACTTCTCTGCAAATACATTCCTCAATTCTGGCGCCACCGATAATCAAATCATATACAGTGTTTTCAACTTCATTTTTATTTACACTAAGCCCACTCGTCATATTTCCTTGCGGATCCATATCCAAGGCTAAAACCTTTTGTCCCAGTCCAGCAAGTGAAGATGATAGATTAATAGCCGTTGTAGTCTTACCCACACCACCCTTTTGGTTTGCAATTGCTATAATTCTTCCCATATTTGTACTCCTTTCATTGAACACTTCACTATTATATCACTTTTTTCTCCGCATATCTATATAATGTTTCACGTGAAACATAGAATTTTTAATAAAAATAAAAAAACTATGTTATTAATGTCATCAGAATAATAAAAACTATACCAATTAATCCCCATAACTTATAAATTCCAAACAAACCTACTACAAAGGCAAATATTATTTTACTCTTAAAAGACATTTTGAACTTTTATCCTAAGGACGACTTTGAAGAAAGGATGCAGAACAAGCATATATTCAAGGGCTCCCCTTTCAATTCATACCCCTAAAGTAAATCTGTAGTATAGCAGCAAAACAGGGTATGTCATTCTGCAAAATTATATCTTAAGTTATACCTTAAAAGAGGTTCTATAACTTAGATGCAGAATAAATTATAACCAAGGGGTGTCCTGTAACTCATATCCCTATGGATGAATCCGCAGCATAACCTAGCATAAAGCATAGTTTAAAGTAATACCGTAATTTATGTCCTATGGACGAATCCACAGCAAAGCTGCAGATTAAAATAAAATAGTAGATTACAGCATAAATGTTTCACGTGAAACATCTAACCAGTATAAATACCCAAATTCAAAATTTACATTTAATTCGCGTAAACTAATTATCTATCCCAATAAAGTATTAAACATTATCTAATACTCTCACAATTTTTTTGTCTTACAATCCATCTAAAAACTCCCCCCTCTTCATTTCCAAACCAATCCTATTCCTGAACCATCTTATATCCAAACTAACTAACCTATCACCATCCGCCTCCCCGTAGAATTCTCACAACTAAATTTATCTACAGATTTGATAAACCAGACAGAATGGAACAGTGCGCCAGCTGCATTGCTGGAAACTTACATGTCCATTTCTGGAAGCATAGAGAGCGCCATAGAATTACAAAATGAAAAGTACATCGGATTGGAAGGATAAAATTTGCTCACCGAAGCAGATTTTAAGGCGGCATTCACCGCGGAATTCATCAGAATTGCGTGGTGAATGCCGCCAGTGCCTTCCAATCCGATGTACTTTTCATCTAGTAAGTCTTGGCAAACGGACCGATCCAAAAATGGACACGTAAGTTTTCAGCGATGCAGCTGGCGCATTGTTCCATTCTGGCGTCTCACTTAACATTCCTAATATAAATTTTTCAAATTTAGTTAAATAAATTTACATGCCCCTTCCAGTGTAGTATAATGATAAGTATAAATTTAGAAAGAGGTGAAACATAGTGAGTTGGAAGAAAAAGCTCACAACATGCGCTCTTCTTGGAGGCACTGCTGCCGGAATGATGCATGTTGTCAATAGACTAGTTTATTACATTTCCACAATAGATAACCTATTATACCATAAAGATGAAAAATATTATGATTGGAGATTCGGACGTATATTCTACACTAAACAGGGAAGCGGTTCTCCAATTTTATTAATTCATGACCTGAACGTTATAAGTTCATCCTATGAATGGAATAAAATTGTTGAAACACTATCTCAGACTAACACAGTCTACACCATTGATCTGCTGGGATGTGGCCGCTCGGACAAGCCAAATCTTACATATACCAATTATTTATACGTACAATTGATCACTGACTTTATCAAACACATTATTTGCAGTAAGACAGATGTAATAGCAACTGGTGAATCCGGAACCTTTGTTTTAATGGCATGTGCAAATGACAACACAGTTATAGACAAAGTAATGCTAGTCAATCCACAAAACCTGGTTACACTGGCAAAGATACCAACAAAACGCACGAAATTACTTCGCCACTTTATAAGTACACCGATCATAGGAACATTTGCTTACAATATGCTCATTAATAAAAGAACCATCGAGGACAGTTTTCGGACACAATATTACTACGATCAAAATAAAATCGAAGAAAGAAGTATCATGACCTGCTTCGAGTCTTCGCACAAATCCAATACCCGCTCAAAGTATTTATACGCAAGCATGAAATCCCGTTTTACAAATGCAAACGTAATGCACTGCCTCAAAGGACTTACCAACAGCATCTTTATCATAGTAGGAAATGCCAACCCTGAAAACGGACTCACAGCAAATCAATATCAGAACCAATTGCCATCTATTGAGATTGTTGGAATAGACAAAACAAAACACTTGCCGCAAATGGAATCTCCAAAAGAATTCATAGACCAAATCCGCATCCTTTTTGATATCGAGGGGGATATCTGAATTGGGTAGGGGAATAGGGACTGGTTGTATACGGTATTGTGGGATAACTAGCGCTATATTAAAAAAGACTTTGACATGACGGACACCGCGGATACTCACGATTATGCCGATACATACTCGCTGCGGTTCCGCTTTTCACCAGGACTTGTGGTCCTGGTGAAAGTCAGCATGTCAGAGTCTTTTTTGTTAAAGCGCCAGTAATCCCACAAAGAACGTCCCACTACCATCCCAAAAACCTCCCCGCTACAAAATCGGCTCTTTTGAGGGCAAACCTGCTTTTCGAGGGTATTTTTTTTTGGTAGATTCTATTTTTTTTATCGTTACGAATGATCTCCCTATTTCTGTTCCCGGAAGCTGGAATTTTACTGTTTTTTCTGTCTTTCCTCCCAGGATTTTTACAGCTTTTTGAGATGCCTGCAGTTCCTCCTCTATATTACCGGATTTATAAGATATGAATATACCCCCTACCCGTATATATGGTATACAGTACTCACTCAATGTTGATAAATTTGCCACCGCTCTTGATACACATAAATCAAACTTCTCCCTATATTCCGTCTGCCTTGCGTAATCTTCAGCTCTTCCATGAAGCGTATCTATCTCTTTCAGTCCCAGTTCCTCTATAACTGTGTTAAGAAACTTTACTCTTTTGTTTAAAGAATCTAATAGAACGACATGCAGTTGTGGATAAACTATTTTTAAAGGAAGACCTGGAAAACCAGCTCCGGTTCCTATATCTATCACTGTTTTAATGTTTTCTATATCAATAGCTTTTACTATAGAGAGGCTGTCAACAAAATGTTTCTCATTGACTTCGTCATATTCGGTGATTCCCGTCAAATTCATGACTTTGTTCCACTCAGTCAGTAATTCATAATATCTCTGGAACTGCTGTTTTTGTTTTTCTTTCAACTCGATATTCAATTCTAACAGCTGACTTTCAAATTTATTTTCCATACATTTTCTCCCGGTAAATGACTATAATACTTTGTACACCATCGCTTACTTTTAAATTTGTACCTGAGAATTAAATATCTTTATCTTATTATTCATTCTCAAATACATCCTATCTGCTTTCAAGATAGACTAAAAGCACGGAAATATCTGCAGGTGATACTCCTGATATTCTGGAGGCCTGCCCTATGGATGATGGACGCATTTCTGTTAATTTCTGTTTTGCTTCGATCCGCAGACTCTTGACTTCATTGTAATCCAGGTCATCCGGGATGATTTTACTTTCCAGCTTTTTGAATTGTTCCACCTGCCTCTGCTGGCGGCGGATATATCCGTCATATTTGATATTAATATTTACCT
>OBZW01000176.1_pt1 | contig 61012 bp, 47 predicted proteins | sample 1477021 | NCBI WGS metagenome assembly OBZW01 (sample SAMEA2580262, study PRJEB22360) | human gut metagenome | biome: human gut; feature: human-associated habitat; material: faeces | place: Denmark | collected 2008/2010
CTGGAAGTCCTGCGAATAGTCCATATGCTGGCTTTCATTTTGATGTAGCGGCTGTAACACCACAAAGCCGCATCCCAAAGAGGACTGCCGCGATTCCAGACAGCTGGTGCATCCGGCCGGTAGAAACATCTTCCCTCCTCGGGAGAAGCTCAGAACGGGAGCTACGGATGTTGTCTGAATGTCCGGTAAGTGTAACATACAATAAAGTGATAATACCTAAACCTATAGATCATATATCCGCAGACCCATTCCCGTCCGCCTTCCCCGTCTGCGGCTCCTCCGGGAAGGGGGGCAGCCGCCTTGATGCACCCAGCCTGATTGAAATGTGGAGGAGGATGCCCTGTTCACCGCATTCTCTCAAACCCTATTCAGCACTCCTTTGATATATTTACCTGTGTAGGATTGTGGATTCTCAGCGATTTCTTCCGGTGTTCCGGTTGCGACTACGGTTCCGCCTTTGTCGCCCCCTTCCGGTCCTATATCGATGATGTAATCGGCAGTTTTGATGACATCCAGGTTGTGTTCGATAACGATGACGGTGTTGCCGTCTCCGGAGAGCCGCCTCAGGATTTCGGTCAGTTTGTGGACATCGGCAAAGTGGAGGCCGGTTGTTGGTTCATCCAGGATGTAGACTGTCTTTCCTGTGCTGCGTCTGCTCAGTTCGGACGCCAGTTTGATCCTCTGGGCTTCACCGCCCGATAATTCAGTGGAGGGCTGTCCCAGGCGGATGTAGGAAAGGCCCACATCATTGAGGGTCTCCATCTTTCTCCGGATGCTTGGAACATGCTCAAAGAACTGCAGGGCCTCCTCTACGGTCATATTGAGGACGTCATAAATGGTCTTTCCTTTGTATTTAACTTCCAGAGTCTCGCGGTTGTATCGTTTGCCTCCACAGACTTCGCAGGGGACGTATACGTCCGGAAGGAAATGCATCTCGATCTTTAGGATCCCATCCCCGCTGCAGGCCTCACAGCGTCCGCCCTTGACGTTGAAGCTGAAACGCCCCTTTTTGTAGCCGCGCGCCTTGGCGTCGGGGGTTGATGCAAACAGATCGCGGATCAGATCGAAGACTCCGGTATAAGTTGCAGGATTGGAACGGGGAGTACGCCCGATTGGGGATTGATCGATATCGATTACTTTATCGACCTGATCCAATCCTTCGATGCGCTTGTGTTTCCCCGGGATTGTCCTTGCACGGTTGAGTTCCTTGGCCAGTTTTTTGTAAAGGATTTCGTTTACAAGAGAACTCTTACCCGAACCGGAAACACCTGTCACACAGGTCATAATTCCAAGTGGAATGTCTACATCAATATTTTTCAGGTTATTCTGCTGTGCACCGATAATTCTGAGGTATCCGGCAGGCTGTTCTCTCTTTTCGGGAATCGGTATTTTGATCTTGCCGCTCAGATAGGCTCCGGTGATGGAGTTCTTGTTTTTCATGATTTCTTGCGCGGTTCCGACGGCGATCACTTCTCCGCCGTGCTCGCCTGCGCCGGGGCCTATGTCCACGATGCAGTCGGCGGCCAGCATGGTGTCCTCATCGTGCTCTACGACAATCAGAGTGTTGCCCAGATCCCGGAGATGCTTCAGCGTGCCAAGAAGCTTATCGTTGTCCCGCTGATGCAGCCCGATGCTTGGCTCATCCAGAATGTAGGCGACGCCTACCAGGCCGGAGCCGATCTGGGTAGCCAGGCGGATCCTCTGGGCCTCCCCGCCGGATAGAGAGGCGGTTGCCCTTGCCAGTGTCAGGTAATCGAGTCCCACATCCATCAGAAACTGGATCCGGGCCTTGATTTCCTTGAGTATCTGCCCGCCGATCAGCAGCTGTGTCTCGGTGAGCTGCAGTTCGTGTAAAAACTCCTGCAGTTTATTGATGGACAGAGCGGTAACGGCGGCGATATTCTGACCGCCAACCGTAACGGCCAGAGCCCCCTTTTTCAGACGCTGCCCTCCACATTCGGAGCAGGGGGTGATATTCATAAAAGTTTCGTATTCTGCCTTCATCGTGTCCGAACCTGTCTCGCGATAACGGCGTTCCACATTCTTTAGAAGTCCTTCAAAGGCCACATCGTAGACGCCTTCTCCGCGCTGTCCTTTATAATATACCTTTACAGACTTTCCGTTTGTTCCGTGGATCAGGATGTCATGCACTTTCTTTGAATACTGTTCGAAGGGAGTATCTAGATCAAACTTATATTCCTTGCAGAGAGCATCCAGAATCGCCCTGGTAAAACTGGATTTGTCCGTACAGGACTGCCAGCCGATGACTGTGATAGCCCCCTCGCTGATACTGAGCGACGGATTGGGGATGATCAAGTCCTCAGCAAATTCCATCTTATATCCCAGGCCGAAGCAGACCGGACATGCGCCGAAGGGATTGTTGAAGGAGAAGCTTCTAGGCTCAATCTCTTCAATGCTGATTCCACAGTCCGGGCAGGCAAAGCTCTGGCTGAAATTCATTGCTTCTCCCCCGATGATATCAACAGTCAGCAGGCCTTCTGCAAGGCTCAGTACACTTTCCACGGAATCTGTCAGGCGTTTCTCGATACCGGGTTTTACGACAAGACGGTCCACGATAATCTCGATGTTATGCTTAATATTCTTATCCAGGGTAATTTCCTCGGATAATTCATACAGGTTTCCGTCGATGCGTACACGCACGTAGCCGCTCCTTTTTGCCCGTTCCAGGAGCTTGGTATGGGTTCCCTTGCGGCCCCTGACTACCGGGGCCATAAGCTGGATTTTTGTTCCCTCGGGCAGGTTCATGACCTGATCCACCATCTGGTCCACGGTCTGCTTCATAATCTCTTTGCCGCATTTGGGACAGTGGGGGATACCGATGCGCGCGTAGAGAAGACGAAAATAGTCGTAGATTTCCGTAACAGTTCCAACTGTAGAACGGGGGTTGTGATTGGTTGATTTCTGGTCAATGGAAATTGCGGGAGAAAGCCCTTCAATGCTCTCCACATTAGGTTTTTCCATCTGGCCCAGAAATTGCCTTGCGTAAGAGGAGAGCGATTCCATATATCTGCGCTGGCCTTCCGCATAAATCGTATCAAATGCAAGGGAGGACTTCCCGGAGCCGCTGAGTCCGGTCAGAACGACGAGTTCATTTCTGGGAATGTCCAAATCTATATTTTTTAGGTTGTTTTCATTTGCGCCGCGTATCTTAATGTACTTTCTGGCGTCCATTTTTTTGCCCATTTGTTATCCTTCCTGTTCCTTCTAAAATGTATTTATAATGCTCTGTCAGTCGTCCATATCGTTCAGGACTTTCTTGAGCTCCACCAGCTTATCTCTCAGCTCAGCAGCGGACTCGAAGTTCAGTTCTGCGGCAGCCTTTTTCATCTGTTTTGACAGGTCTCCAATTAATTTTTCCAGTTCTTTCCTGCTCATCGATTCCGGATCTTTTTCCATCCGCAACTCCTCTGCGGCAACTTTCTTGGAAATACTGATCAGGTCACGTACAGATTTACGGATCGTCTGCGGTGTGATTCCATGCTCCTCATTGTACTTCATCTGTATTTCGCGGCGGCGCTGCGTCTCATCCATGGCTGTCCGCATGGAATCTGTTATGGTATCTGCGTACATGATGACATGCCCCTCTGCGTTACGCGCTGCCCGGCCGATCGTCTGGATCAGAGAGGTGCCGGAACGCAGGAAGCCTTCTTTATCCGCATCCAGGATCGCCACCAGTGTGATCTCGGGAATATCCAGCCCCTCCCTCAGAAGGTTAATGCCCACGAGTACATCAAATACATCCAGACGCATATCCCGGATGATCTCCGAACGCTCCAGGGTATCGATATCGGAGTGCAGGTATTTGACACGGATACCCACCTCGCGCATATAGTCGGTCAGGTCCTCGGCCATTCTTTTTGTCAGTGTGGTTACCAGAACCTTATTCTTTTTTGCAACCTCCTTATTCACTTCTCCGACCAGATCGTCGATCTGCCCCTCCACCGGACGGACCGTGACCTCGGGATCCAACAGCCCTGTGGGGCGGATAACCTGCTCTGTCCGAAGCAGTTCGTGTTCTTCCTCATAAACACTCGGCGTGGCAGATACAAATAAAACCTGATTGATCTTGCTTTCAAATTCTTCAAAATTGAGCGGACGGTTATCCTTTGCTGAGGGCAGCCGGAATCCGAAGTCCACGAGGGTTGACTTGCGCGACTGGTCGCCGGAGTACATGCCGCCGATCTGGGGAATGGTCTTGTGGGACTCATCTATCATGATGATAAAATCATCAGGGAAGTAGTCAATCAGCGTGTAGGGCGGCTGCCCGGGAGCAAGCCCGGCCAGATGGCGGGAATAGTTTTCAATGCCGGAACAGAATCCGGTCTCCTTTAGCATCTCAATATCAAAGTTTGTGCGCTCGGCAATCCGCTGTGCTTCCAGCAGCTTATCCTGGCGCTTGAATTCCTTAACGCGCTCTTCCAGCTCTGCCTCGATGGCGGTTACCGCGCGGGCGATATTCTCCTTGTCCACAACATAATGTGATGCGGGGAAGATTGCGATGTGCTTCAGCTCATCCTTGATCTCCCCGGTCAGGACGTCAATCTCGGTAATCCGCTCCACCTCATCCCCGAACCATTCGATGCGGATCGCGGTATCTTCGGAGTAAGCAGGGATCACCTCCAGAACGTCACCCCGCACCCGGAAGGTGCCGCGGTGGAAATCCATTTCATTTCTGTCATACTGTATCTCGATGAGTTTTGCCATGACTTCATCTCTGTCCCGCGTCATGCCCGGGCGCAGTGAAATCACCATGTTCTGGTAGTCCATCGGGCTTCCCAGTCCATAGATACAGGATACGCTGGCTACGATGATCACATCCCGCCGTTCCGCCAGGGCCATAGTGGCGGACAGACGGAGCTTGTCAATCTCGTCATTGATCGCCGAATCCTTGGCAATATATGTGTCTGATGAGGGAACATAGGCTTCCGGCTGGTAATAATCGTAGTAGCTTACGAAATATTCGACCGCATTGTTGGGAAAGAATTCCTTAAACTCACCGTATAGCTGTGCGGCCAGAGTCTTGTTGTGGGCGATGATCAGAGTGGGCCTGTTCAGCGCCTGAATCACGTTGGCCATGGTAAATGTCTTACCGGAACCGGTAACTCCGAGCAGAGTTTCAAATTGATTGCCCTCTTGAAACCCACGCACCAACTCAGCAATGGCTTGGGGTTGGTCGCCTGTGGGCTGATATTCCGATACAAGTTTAAAATGATCCATAAACCCGATACCTCCATATATAAACAATTCCCTAAAATTGGGAATTTCATACTCTCATAGTGTCAGATATGATTATAGCAGAGGATCTGGAAAATGTACAGTGGAAATCGAATGTTTGTTCTGTATAATTCCGAGGACATGTACCCGTTCTGGACGGACTGAACCGGTACGAATCCAGCTCATGGAAACTCGCCTTCGGTGAGGGGGAGAAAACATTGCAAAGAAGGCTGTTTATGGTATAATGAATGTTAGTGGGAAAAGCGTGCCTGCACATTTTTCAAACGGCGAATGGTGGCCATGAATCTCAGATTCATAATATCATGATACTGATTCGATATTAAATGGGGGTCATATTTTATATAAAATTATCCGTGCATGCTATTGACTGGCAATCGGAAAATGAGCGAAAGGACAGAAGATATGAAAAAAAGAATGATTGCACTGCTGATCCTTTCCGCCTTTATACTGTGCGCATTATCCGGATGCAAAGAGAACAGCAGAGTCGTAAACTATGAGGGGCAGGACGGAGAAACTACAACCATCACCTTTTTTGGGAATAAGTATGAACCAGAAAATGTTATGGTCATAGAGGAGATTATATCCGGCTTCATGACAGAGAATCCCGGTATCCGAGTTTCCTATGAAAGCCTGAAAGGGTCCGAATATTTTGAAGCATTAAGAAAACGGATGGCTTCCGGCAAGGGAAACGATGTATTTATGGTAAATCACGATATCCTGCTGGAGCTGCAGCATAAAGGGCAGGTGGCGGATCTGTCATCGCTCAGCGTGATCCCGGAGTATACCGGACAGATGCGCAGCCAAATGGAGGAGAACGGAGAAATCTACTGGGTGCCTACCACGGTATCTGCGTTTGGGCTGTACTGCAACATGGATTTACTCAAGGAACACGGGCAGGAGGTGCCTCAGAATCTCGGAGAATGGGAAGAAGTGTGCGGCTATTTCAAAAACAGAGGGATTACACCGGTGATTGCCAACAATGATATTTCTCTGAAGACACTGGCCATTGGGTACGGATTTTACTCTGTCTATCAGGAAGAGCGGCAGGCAGAGGTATTTGCTCAGATTAACAGAGGTGAAGAGACGCTGAGCGGTTATCTGAGTTCCGGGTTTTCTATAGTGGAAAGTTTTATCCGGAAAGGATTTATTGACGGGGAAAAGGCACTTGATACGAAGAAAACCTCCGATGACCTGGAGGAGTTTATCAAGGGAGAATCTCCCTTTATGCTGACGGGTGCATGGGCGGCCGGGCGCGTCAGCGCGATGCAGCCGGAGTTCGGCTTTGAGGTACATCCGCTCCCGGTTTTAGAGGACGGTTCTCTGCTGGTGATCAATCCGGATACCAAACTGAGCGTAAATGCCGGTAGCGGGCATTTAGATGCTGCCATGAAATTTGTAGAGTATTTTACCAGGGCGGAAAATATTCAGAAATTCGCGGACCAGCAGTCTTCATTCAATCCGCTGCAAGGGAAGGACCAGGCACCGGCGCAGGAGATCCTGCCGCTGGTGTCCTGTTACAAAAGCGGGCGTACGGTGATAGGTACGGACGCATTACTGGATCTGCCGATCTGGGAGCTGACTACTGAAGCATCACAGAGGCTGCTTGCGGGAGAAGCGCTGGATACAGTCATGGATTGGATGGATCTGCAGGTGGAGGAGGACAGGATGCCTTGAAAAAGAATGAAGCAACAGAATCGAAAAAATCAAAATTGTTCATTGTGACCGCAGCGCTCGTCACAGGCGTTTTGCTCGGCACCATAACAGTATTTTTCGTAAGGACGGTACAGCGCCAGCTGTGGCAGCAGTCGATGGCTTCCATTATGGAGAGTACCCAGCAGGGACGCAACACGCTGCAGATCCAGCTACGAGGGGAATACGAAGTGATGGGAACCGTGGCATCGCATTTAAGGGAATATGCAGGTACGCAGGCCGCAGAACTGGACGAATATTTAAGGAATTACAGTGAGGTGGATACAGGAATCCTCCTGTATCTGGAGAATACAGCATGTTATCCGGATGATATGGGGATGGACGAAAACTTAACGGAAATACTTGAGAAGAATGACCAGAAACAGGGAATCATTGCCCCGCATATCAGCAGTGCTACTGGTGTCAATGTATTTAACCTGTTTGTTCAAGTGACGCTGAAAGACGGTACAAAAGGATATCTCATCAAAGAGTATGAGGTGGATCGGATCGTTGACACATTTACTGTTTCGTTCTATCAGGACACAGGCTTTTCCTATGTGCTGGATACAAACGGCAATATCCTCATCCGGCCGCCCCATCCCAACAGTAACAAAACCGTACAGAATCTTTTTGATATGCTGCAGGTACCTGAAAACAGCCAGACCGGGCTGGAACGTTTTACACAGTCGCTGAGGGAGGGGAAAACGGGATGGGCCACCTTTACCTATCAGGAGGAAAATACCGTTTTCTGTTATATCCCTTTGAAGCTGGATACCGACTGGTATTTGGTTTCCATTATCCCTTCTGCCGTTGTGAATAAGCAGACCAGCCAGATTATAATGCGTACATTTACCTTGATTGGCTGCATTATCCTGGGAATAGCCCTGTTGGTGCTGCTGTATTTTCGTTATGTAAACCGGGCGAACCACAGGCTCCGCAATCAGGCGGAGTATATCAGCCACCTGTATAATGCTGTTCCTGAGGGAATTCTCCTTACGACATCGGAGGAGCCGTACCGGTTTCTGCAGGTCAATGATGAGGGGCTCCGCCTTCTGGGATTTCCGGAAGGATCACCGAACGACACCCTGGAAGGTAAGAGTCTTCGCTGTATGGCACATTCTGAGGATTATGAAAGAGCGGTGCAGCTGTTTCAGGATACGGCATGGAATGGGCATAAGAACGTTTTTGAAATCCGGATCAGAAAAAAGAATGATTCTTACTTTTGGGCGACCGGAATTGTGGAAAAAACTCTGGATCAAAATGGTCATCCGGTGTTCATCATTGCCTTTCACGATATTACCGAGGAAAAGCTGGCGAAAGAAGAGGCTAAGCGCAGGGATCTGCAGGAGCGTTTAACACTGGTGGGAGCGATCTCCAATGCGTATCCTTTGATTATCAGCCTTAACCTGTCCCTTGATACTCTGAAGTTTGTGTATGTCAGGCCAGGGCTGATGCTCTCCATTGGAGAACAGCAGTCTTACAGCGAGCTGTATGCCGATATGGCGCCAGCCGTCCATGAAGACCATCGGGAGCATTTTAAGCAGCGTTTCGCGCCCGAGCAGCTTTTGGGCACCCTGGGCGGGGAAAGAGATGAAATCAGTGGGGAATATAAACACCTGCTGGCGGATGGGGAGTATCATTGGATTTCTACTCAGATCATAGAGGTAGACAATCCCTATTCCGAGGATAAACTGGCGATCCTGATTTCCCGGAGGATCGATGAGCAGCGATACGAGGAGGAACGGCAGCAGCAGACTTTAAAGAGTGCACTGGAAAGCGCCAGGGCCGCCAATGTGGCTAAGAGTCAGTTCTTATCAAATATGTCACATGATATCCGCACACCGATGAATGCGGTCATTGGAATGGCTGCGATCGCGGCCGCGCATCCGGATGATCCGGACAGAGTGACGGACTGCCTGAAAAAAATTGATATCTCCAGCAGGCATCTGCTCAGCCTGATCAACGATGTGCTGGATATGTCGAAGATAGAGAGCAGGAAGCTGACGATCAGGGAGGAACCTTTTAATTTTGCCGAATTGGCAACGGATATCATAGAGCTTTTCAGGCCGCAGACGGCAGAAAGCCGGCTGAAGCTGGATGTGCATCTGGCAGGACTGAAGAACGAAGCAGTAATAGGAGATTCTCTTCGTATCCGGCAGGTTTATATCAATATACTGAGCAATGCGGTGAAGTATACGCCTTCGGGAGGGAAAATCCGTGTGGAAGTGCGGCAGGAAAAGGAGATTCATAAGGGATACTCCAGTTTTATTTTCTGTTGTTCTGACACGGGAATTGGAATGAGCGAGGAGTTCCAAAAGAGACTGTTCGAGCCCTTTGAGAGGGTACAGGATACTACCAGCAGCAGGATTGTCGGTACCGGACTGGGGATGGCGATTACCAAAAATCTGGTGGACTTGATGGACGGGGATATCCAAGTGGAGAGCAAACTGGGAAAGGGATCTGCCTTTACCGTAAGGATTCCGCTAAAGCTGCAGGCAGAAGAACCGGAGGCAGTCCCCAGGGAATGGAGCGGGGTACGCTGTCTGATTGTGGACGGCGACCCGCAGGTCAGTGAAAGCATGGTGGAACTGTTGGAAGACATGGGAATGCATGCCAGCTCTGCCGCCTCTGGGCGAGAGGCTGTTTCCTATGTTTTGCAGGCGAAGGAAACGAAAGATCCGATTCGGCTGGTGATACTGGATCTGGAAATGCCGGATATGGATGCGGGTGCTGCCGCACAGTGTATCCGGGACGCGCTGGGAAATGATATTCCTGCGATTGTCATGACGGCATATGATTGGTCGGGATTAGAGAGCGAAGCCCGCAGCTATGGGGCAACAGCGATTCTTACTAAGCCTTTTTACCGCAGGAAAATATCCGGTCTGCTTAGGAAACTAAGCGGGGATGAGGAAGTGACCAATCCGATGTTCAGTGGAACTGCCGGTGATTTCAATGGAAAACGTGTTCTGCTCGTAGAAGATAACGAAATAAATCTGGAGATTGCACGCACACTGATAGAAGAGAGCGGCGTCCAGGTGGAGGAGGCATATAATGGTGAGGAAGCTGTGCGGAAGGTATCGGAATCTGAGGAAGGGTATTATGATTTGATTTTCATGGATATCCAAATGCCGGTCATGGACGGATATCAGGCAACAAAGGTGATTCGGGCCCTAAACCGGGATGACGCATCGACCCTGCCGATTGTGGCAATGACGGCCAATGCGTTTCAAGAAGACGTATGCGACGCGCTAAAGGCGGGAATGAACGTACATCTGGCGAAGCCGGTTGACGTGGCGGAATTGGGTCAAATCCTGCAGCGATTCCTGGGGCAGAATATGTAATACTGCAGGTATCAATGTACTAAAATAGGGAACTGTGCACGATTTATTTTATGCAGCAGTTCCCTTTTTGACCGACAATGAAATGATCTGTTATTCTTCCATATTTATACAGGAACACAGGTAATTATAAAACGCTTATCAAGCAGCTTTTTTCGGTGCTGTCTTAGGATAATTGAAAATATTTTTCTTAACAATATTATAGTAAATAATACAAACAATAATTGTACTCGTTGTAGCAGTAGGTGTAGCCAGTGAAAGATGGAAAAGTGTTGCGCCTGCCATATGGCTGTAAATATAGGCAGCAGGTACACGCATAACCCATGAATCCCAGAATGCCTGGAAAAATACGAACTTTGTACGGCTGCAGCCATTGTAAAATCCCATAAAGCAGAATAAAATACCAACCTGTATACAGTCGACAGAGAATCCTTTCAGGTACTGTGCCGCAGCAGCGATTACGGTCTGGTCAGAAGTGAAGATCGAAGCCAGTACATCGCCGTGGAAACATACAAAATAAAATACAATAAGTCCTGTTACAACAGAGGTTCCCATGCCATAGAAGAGAGTTCTCTTTGCTCTTTCTGGTTTTTTAGCACCCATGTTCTGCGCAATAAACGCAGACATTGACTGCATGTATGAGATCGGTATCAATAAGACGAAGCTAACAACACGCCATGCAATACCGTATCCGGCCGCCATGATTAGTCCCATGCCGTTTGCAAATGTATTGACAGCAAGAAATGAAATCTGTGTAACGAGATCCTTCATTGCCACAGGTGTTCCAATGGAAAACATCTCTTTGATCTTTTCCTTATCAAACCGAATATGTTTTAACTTGAATACGAACGGCAGCTTTGTGAATCGGATAATAATAATTGACAAGATAAGGCTTATGGCCTGTGCAGCTACGGTAGCTATGGCTACGCCCTTTACTCCCATATCAAATACGGATACTAAAACAATATCACCAACAACGTTAATTACACAGGCGATAATAACGAAAACCAATGGAAGAATAGAATTGCCGATACCTCTGAATATACAGCTCAGCAGGTTATATCCGACAATAAAAACCAATCCTCCACAGCAAATCGATAAATACTGAACGGCAAAATCATGAGCTTCTACAGGCACGTTCATAGCGCTTACCAATGCTGGCGTTACAAAAACCATGATAATCGTTAGAATTACGCCAAAAACAGCAAATATGCTGATGAAGCCCCCATAGATTTTGCGGCACTTTCGCCGTCTTTCTCTCCGATATAGCGCCCTATTGCTACAGTAACACCCATAGCAAGCCCTGTGACAACTACCTGAAGGAGATACATTACATTACCCCCCGAAGAAACAGCGGCACTTTCGGCAGGCCCGCAGTAACGGCTGATAACAATTAGGTCAACCGCGCTGTATAAAGCCTGTAAAAACATAGATATCAGAATCGGAAACGTAAACTTTAGAAATGGGGACAATATGGGTCCCGATGTAAATGAATTTGTTTCATTATTGTTGCTCATCTTTAAACCACTCCTCTCAATAAGTGCATAAGTACATGAATAACACAGATTTTGTTGATGCAGAAATAACCTTAAAAACAACCTTAAAAAATATACCCTAAGTATTGCTGCTTATCTTCAGCTTTGCTCTTTCTTTATGACGTCTACCAAAAAAGAGCCCTCGCGGACTGGGCTGGAGATCAAGCCGTTGCTTCTGCAAAACACCTGCTGGAGAGGCAGACAGCATACTTAAGATACAAGAGATACGAGTATCTGAATACTCTGAATATACATTCTTTTCCCCCTTACCTCCTTTGAATGATATTTATCATATGATATTTTTTATGTAAGATTATTTTATCATCCGGGTACCTGAACAAACAGTGAACAATGCACACGATTATTAATAAGAAAGCATAGAGGGCTGAGATTAACGCTTCAGATTATTTATTGAGTACTCTCGGAAACATTTATTTTAATTATTGCTGAAGCGCTGACATAAAAACTTTCGAATTCTGCATACTAAATAAGTATAAACAGAACCTCTTATATTTTAGGGTACTACATACCAGTATCGTAAAATATAAAAAAGGTCGTATTTTGGCGGGGGTATTTTTACAATCCTTAAGAAATACTAAAAATACAAAAAAGGGGTTTCCATTTCTGGAAAAGTTTATTATACTATTGGTGCAAGTTGGGGAGAGACTGCACGGGGAAACAGAGGAATTTATCTAGACCAAGGCGTGTTTAAAAATATACTTGAAGAGAAATTTCTGCGGGGCAGAGGAGTACGAATGAGTGGAGATTAAGAGTAATATGGGTTGTGGAAGGGAGCGTAAATATGTCTGTAGATATCGGGATAGATTTGGGAACAGCCAGTGTACTGGTGTATGTAAAAGGAAAAGGGGTTGTGTTGAAGGAACCCTCAGTTGTAGCGTTTGACAGGGATACGAATGTTATCAAAGCGATCGGGGAGGAAGCGCGCCTGATGCTGGGAAGAACTCCGGGGAATATTGTGGCGGTGCGGCCGCTGCGCCAGGGGGTTATTTCGGATTATACGGTTACTGAGAAAATGATTAAATATTTTGTACAGAAATCGCTTGGAAAAAGGACTTTTAAGAAGCCGCGCATCAGTATCTGTGTGCCGAGCGGTGTAACGGAAGTGGAAAAGAAGGCGGTGGAGGAGGCCACGTTTGCTGCGGGGGCCAGAGAAGTACATTTGATAGAAGAACCGGTAGCGGCTGCGATCGGCGCAGGGATTGATATATCCAAGCCCTGCGGGAATATGATTGTGGATATCGGAGGCGGGACCGCGGATATAGCGGTGATTTCGCTGGGCGGTACGGTGGTCAATACTTCGATCAAGATTGCAGGGGACGATTTTGACGAGGCAATCGTGCGTTACATGAGAAAGAAACATAATCTGCTGATCGGTGAGCGCACGGCGGAAGATATTAAGATTAAAATTGGGACAACATATCCTCTTGTCGAGGAAGAGACCATAGAGGTCAGAGGACGGAACCTTGTGACAGGACTTCCGAAAACAGTCACGGTGACGTCTTCGGAGACTGAGGAAGCGCTGAGGGAGGCTACCGGACAGATTGTAGAGGCAGTAATTGCCGTACTGGAACAGACACCGCCGGAGCTTTCCGCGGATATTCTGGACAGGGGTATCGTACTGACCGGCGGAGGCGCCATGCTGCGCGGCCTGGAAGAACTGATTGAGGAGAAGACAGGTATTCATACAATGACCGCCGAAGACCCCATGAAGGTTGTAGCGATTGGAACAGGTCAGTTCGTGGAATTTATGAGTGGCAGGACTGACTTCTAAGGGAGGAAGCCAGGGTGGGACAGACTGCTTCAGACGGTGCAATGCGCTGTTGAAGGGGTCTGTCTTAACTTATGTTACGAAGGAGCCTGCCGGATGTTCCGGGGATATTCTGTGGGATGAAAGGCTCCGGTTAGGAGGAAATTTTGGAAGTAGTCACCGGATATGTGGAGCATATTGTGTTCCGGAATGAGGATAATGGGTATACGGTATTTAATCTGGAAAATGAAGACGGGGAGACTACCTGTGTTGGCAGTTTTAACTATATTAATGAGGGGGAGATGCTGGAACTGCATGGGGAGTTTGTTAACCACAGTGTGTATGGAAGCCAGCTCAAAGTGAGCTCCCATGAGGTAAAGGAGCCTGAGGATCTGGTATCTATAGAACGTTATCTGGGATCCGGGGCCGTGAAGGGTGTTGGAGCGGCGCTGGCAGGAAGGATCGTGAGGAAGTTCAAAAAGGATACGTTCCGCATCATTGAGGAGGAGCCGGAGCGTCTGGCGGAGGTGAAGGGGATCAGCGAGCGAAAGGCGAGGGAGATTGCCGTGCAGGTAGAGGAGAAGAAGGATATGCGCCGGGCGATGATCTATCTGCAGAAATATGGGATATCCACGACCCTTGCTGTCAAGATTTATAAGTATTATGGAACGAAACTGTACCAGGTGCTTGAGGAGAACCCGTACCAGCTGGCGGATAACATAGAAGGCGTGGGATTCAAGACGGCCGACGAAATCGCATCCAGGATAGGGATACATACGGACTCTGATTTCAGAATCAGAAGCGGTATTTTTTACACGCTGCAGCAGTCCACCCTGGAGGGACATGTCTATCTGCCCCAACAGGTACTGGAGGCGCGCGCCGGAAAGCTTCTGGGGGTGAACATCCAGGATGTTGAAAAGTATATCATGGATCTCTGCATTGAGAAAAAGACGGTGCGCAAAGAGGCGGAGGGCGAGATCAGGATCTATCCGGCCCGCTATTATTACCTGGAACTCAATACGGCCAGGATGCTGCATGATCTGAATATTGACTGCAATATGCCGGAGGACATGATGGAGAAGCGGCTCAGAAAGGTGGAGCGGCAGGAACAGATTTCCCTAGACCCCATGCAGCACAAGGCGGTGATAGAATCCATCAAGCACGGGCTTCTGGTCCTGACCGGCGGGCCCGGGACCGGTAAGACGACTACCATTAATACCATGATCCAGTTTTTTGAGAGCGAGGGGATGAGCATTCTGCTGGCGGCGCCTACAGGAAGGGCGGCTAAAAGAATGACGGAGGCCACCGGATATGAGGCACAGACGATCCACCGCCTCCTGGAGGTCAGCGGGAATCCGGAGGAAGAGGGCAATGTAAATGGCTTTATGCGGAACCGGCAAAATCCCCTGGAGACGGATGTGCTGATTATCGATGAGATGTCCATGGTAGACCTTCCGCTGATGCATGCTCTGCTTTCAGCCGTTGTGGAAGGCACGCGGCTTATATTAGTGGGGGATGTGAACCAGCTCCCTTCCGTGGGACCCGGGAGTGTTCTGAAGGATATAATAGCTTCGGACTCGTTTCCGGTGGTAACGCTGACAAAGATATTCCGTCAGGCAGGCGAGAGTGATATTGTTGTAAACGCTCATAAGATCAATGCCGGGGAACCTGTTATCCTGAACAACAAGAGCCGTGACTTTTTCTTTTTAAAACGGCAGGAAGCGGATGTGATTATCAGTGTAGTGATTACCCTGATTCAGAAAAAGCTTCCCAGGTATGTGGATGCACTTCCCACGGAGATTCAGGTCATGACTCCAACAAGGAAGGGCCTGCTGGGGGTGGAGCGGCTGAATACAATCCTGCAGCGTTATTTGAATCCGCCTTCGCCGGAAAAAACGGAAAAGGAAAGCGGGCAAAGATTGTTCCGCGTTGGGGATAAAGTGATGCAGATAAAAAATAACTACCAGCTGGAGTGGGAAATCTGCACGAAATTCGGACTCACTGTGGATAAAGGTATGGGAGTATTTAACGGAGATATGGGGATTGTGAAGGAAATCAATTCCTATGATGAATCAATGGTTGTCGAGTACGACGAGAAAAGAACGGTAAAGTACCCCTTCGAGATGCTGGAAGAACTGGAACTGGCATATGCCATTACGGTTCACAAATCTCAGGGGAGCGAATATCCTGCGGTTGTGATACCGCTGCTGCAGGGACCGCGTATGCTGTATAACAGAAATCTGCTGTATACGGCGGTAACCCGTGCAAAAAAATGCCTGACAATAGTGGGGAGTGAAGCGACATTTCAGGAAATGATACAGAACAAAAACGAACAGAACCGTTATACAAGCCTGGCGGAGTGTATACGCGGATTTTAAATCTGCTATATCCGCAGGTTTGTCCGTTCTGTGGCAGAATATCGGAACAGGGGATCTGCAGTGTATGTAAAAAGAAGATTATCTATGCACAGGAACCACGCTGCATGCGCTGCGGCAAGCCGCTGGAAAAGGCGGAACAGGAGTACTGCAGGGACTGCACAGAACATGATGCCGCCTATGAACAGGGGCGGAGTGTATGGCTGCACAGGGAGCCTGTTTCGGACGCAATTTATCGGTTCAAGTATGGGAATAAGAGGAACTACGGCCGGATATTTGCCATGGAAATGGCGGAACATTGCGGGGCTCAGATCAGAAGGTGGGGAGTTGAAGAGATCATTCCGATTCCGCTCCATCCCGCCAGAAAAAGAAAACGGGGATATAATCAGGCGGAAATACTGGCGGAGGAGCTGGGCTGCCTTCTTCACATACCTGTTAGGAAAGACGTGCTTTACAGGATACGGAATACCAGGCCGCAGAAAAGCCTTAATGACACGGAGAGAATCCGCAACCTGAAGGGGGCCTTTGCGGTGGCCGGAAAAGAGAAAGTAAAGGCAAAAGTACTGATCATAGACGACATCTATACGACCGGCAGCACGATCCGCAGATGCGCAAAAATGCTGAGACTAGCAGGAGCTGAAAAAGTGTATTTTTTAACTATAAGCATTGGACAAGGACTCTGAGTATATGCTATACTAAAAATGATGTTTATCTTAAAAGGAGATAAGACTCCCACCTTTACAGGTGGTTAAGAAAAATTAAATTTAGGAGGGAGCCTTGTCTCCTTCCAGGATAAAGCCGCCGGCGGGCGGCAGAGGCGCGCAGAAGTATGATGTCATGCAGGGCATGACGCGCGCCTCGCCGCAAGTACGCCAAGGCGTGCCTGCACTGAAAGAAAACATAGAGGTGAGGAAATGTTAGATAAGGAACGCATCAGGCTGATGACAAAGATGGCGGCATATGAGAACACTTTGGCGCCGGATGATTTGAAAATCAGCAGTTATTATAAGAAAGATTATTCAAGCCTCAACACACTGATCACAGCGATCTGGGTCACGATCGGATACGCCATTGCCGCAGGTTTGGTTATACTGTGCAATGTCGACGCAATGCTGAAGGATCTGACGGTTGCAAAGCTGATTATAATCGCGGCTGTCGTGGTGGGTGCATATATTATCTTACTTGTGGCTTACTGCGTATGTGCCAGCAGCTTTTATAAGTCGAAGCACAATAAAGCAAAACAGCGTGTGAAAAAGTATTACCGGGATTTATCCCGCCTGGGAAAGATGTGTATGAAGGAGAAAAAATAAAATATGAGTACTTTACTTGTCTGGAAAGAGCAACTGCAAAAAATATATGCGAAGTATTCCACATATATAATGAAAGCATTACAATTTATTTTAGGACTCTGTGTCTTCGGCCTGATTAATTCCAATATCGGTTTTATGAAGGCGGCATCGTCTATTGTCTGTACTGTGGGGCTTTCCGCAGTCTGTGCATTTCTGCCGCTGGTCGTGATGGTGATCGCAGCTACGGTGCTGGTACTGCTGCATTTTTATACCTTATCCATGCCCATAGCTCTTGTATCTCTGGCGATCTTTCTGATCATGTACATCTTCTATTTCCGGTTTACACCGAAAAAAGCATGGCTTGTGCTGCTGACGCCGGTTGCGTTTGCACTGAAGGTTCCGTTCGTCATTCCGGTTGCCTTTGGCTTACTGGGAACGCCGGTCTGTGTGCTTCCCGTTGCATTTGGGACGATCGTTTACTATATGCTTCACTTCGTGAAGATGTCATCTACCGCCCTCAAGGGAGGGGATGCAAAAGGCCTGGTGGACAGCCTGATGGTTTTTACAAAACAGTCTCTGACCAATAAGGAGATGTGGGTAATGGTGATTGCAACTGCCGTCAGTCTTCTGATTGTATATGCCGTACGAACAAGATCCGTTGACCATGCGTGGAAGATCGGATCGGTCGCTGGCGCGATTGCAGGAATTGTCATCGCTGCTGCGGGGAATATTACACTGGATGTGCATCTGTCATACGTTACAATGGTGGTCAGCGGTGTTGCAGCGATTGTGGTTGGGCTGGTGCTGGAGTTTTTGTTCTTTTCTGTGAACTATTCCAGAACGGAGCGTATGCAGTTTGAGGATGATGAATATTATTATTATGTAAAAGCCGTTCCGAAAATAGTAGTATCTGCACCTGAGATGAGTGTGAAGCATATTAATGAAAGACAGGACCAGAGTGAATGGCAGGAATTACAGGACAGTCAGGAGACGGTGCTGATTGATACTTCAAATGTACAGAGGGCGGCAGGGGAGCCGCATTCGCAAAGGAAGCGCCCGGCGCTAAAGCAGGAAGAACACGCGAAAAAGATAGATCACGCCAGGGCAGCGGACGAGATTCTGCTGACAAGAAGCCTTACCAAAGAATTGGGTATAAATCTTGAAGATCTGGAAGATAAATAATACCTAAGGGGCACTCGGGGACTCATGTTCTTTGGGCATAAGATGAATAAAGGGAGCAGCATTCTTAATTAAGACAGGAGGTGGCAGAATGGAACAGTGGATCAAAACGTTTTTTGACAACTATGTGAGCGACATGTACTTTCCGAATGTTCACCTGACAGATATCATAGAGATTATCATTGTATCGATCATCGTCTACGAGATTATGCTGTGGATTAAGAATACAAAGGCATGGATGCTTTTGAAGGGCATGATCGTCCTCGGCTTGTTTATACTGGTAGCTGCTATATTTCGAATGCATACGATATTGTTCCTTGCCAGAGAGTCGATCAACGTTCTGGCAATAGCCGCTGTGGTAGTATTTCAGCCTGAGCTGCGGCGGGCGCTGGAAAAGCTGGGGGAGAAAAACCTTCTGAGCAATATCAATCTGTTTGACAGAAGCAGAGAAAACCAGAGGTTCTCCGATGTAACGCTGGAGAGCCTTGTAAAAGCCTGTTTTGACATGGGAAGTGTATGTACAGGGGCTTTGATTGTAGTAGAGCAGGCCATTCGTCTCACGGAATATGAGATGACCGGAATCGAACTGGACTGCAAAGTCTCTTCTCAGGTTCTGCTGAATATATTTGAACATAATACTCCGCTTCACGACGGAGCTGTAATTATAAGAGGAGACAGAATTACTTCAGCCACATGTTATCTGCCGCTTTCAGATAACATGTCAATCAGCAAAGACCTGGGGACCAGGCACAGAGCTGCATTGGGAATGAGTGAAGTAAGTGATGCACTCATTATTGTTGTATCCGAAGAGACAGGCCAGGTTTCCGTTGCGATGGGAGGGCAGCTTGCGAGAGGAGTTACGCCGGAATACCTTGCTACAAGGCTGAACCAAATCCAGTATAGAACTGCGGAAGGCAAGAAATTTACTATACGGAAAGGACGGCAGCGGCATGAAGAAATATAAATTTACGAACAACCTGGGGCTGAAGATTATGGCACTGGTTTTCGCTGCCCTGTTGTGGCTGATCGTAGTGAATATAGATGATCCGGTGGAGACGACGACCTTCCGGAATATTGATGTTACGGTACAGAATACTGAGGTTGTGACAAATGAAGGAAAGACCTATAAGATATTAGACGATACACAGAAGGTAAGTGTGGTAGTGCGTGCGAAGAGATCAGTTCTGGCTAAACTGTCCAGCAGCAGTATCATTGCGACGGCGGACATGAGTGAGATGCAGATCAGTTCACTGATTCCCATCACAGCAACAGTTCCCGGTTATGAAGGCAAGTATACCGCGGAAGCAACACCAGGCAACCTGAAGGTTAAGATAGAGGATCAGACAAAGAACCCATTCCCGGTGAATGTCAGCGTGACGGGCATTCCGCGTGACGGGTATGTAGTCGGCAATACGCCGACCAATCCGGCAAAGGTTACCGTGAGCGGGGCGGAATCACTGGTCAACAGTATTGATAAAGCTGTGGCAAAGGTGGATGTATCGGGATTGTCCAAGACGACAGTACTGCAGGCCGAGCTGACCTATTATGACAGTAACGGCAATCCGGTAGATAAGAGCCAGTTGAAAGATAACCTGGGGGAGGATGGCATTACCGTCGAGGTGGAGATACTCAATACAAAGAGCATAGCATTGAATTTCAATGTTATGGGGACTCCGGAAGAAGGGTATGTATACAGCGGCCTTACCAGTGAACCGGAGCGGATTCAGGTCTGCGGTACGGCGGAGGCCCTGAGCGGGTTCACCGAACTGGACGTACCGGCCTCGGAGATAGACATCAGCGGGGCAACAGGAAAGCTGGAGAAGACGATAGACATAGTGCCATATCTGCCGGATGGGATTAAGCTGGTGGACGAGACCGCCAATAATGTTGTAGTCACCGTATCCATAGAGCAGGAAGGAACCCGTACAATTGAGCTTCTCGCAGAATCTATCCGGGTCATCAATGTACAGGAAAATCTCAGGGTATCCTTTGAGGACAATACCGATATTCAGCTGCAGTTTAAAGGAGCGCAGGAGGCGCTTGAGAAACTGGATGTGAAAAATGCAGTATATATAGATTTAAAGACCTATACAAAACCAGGGACACACGAAGTGCCGGTGAATGTAGATCTGGATATGGACGGAGCGAACGGTTCCAATATTGTATTGCTGAAGAACCCAACGGTGAAGGTTACTCTTACTGAGAAAGATGAAAAAGAGGAGCAAAATGTAACAAAGGAAGAATAACGGGAGGAGAGAGTTCACATGGTAAGCGAAAAAGTTACGATAAAGAACCCTACAGGCTTGCATCTCAGGCCGGCAGGCTTGTTCTGCAGAACTGCCATGCAGTACGGCAGCAAGATTACGGTAGAAAAGAAAACAAAGTCTGAGGATGTCACGGCGAATGCCAAAAGCGTGTTAAGTGTGCTTGGCGCCTGCATTAAAAGCGGAGATGAGATTCGAATTATCTGTGAAGGAGACGACGAGGAAACCGCACTCCGGGAGATGGTACGTATTGTAGAAGATGGTTTGGGAGAATAGAATACAGCCTGTGAGAAGGCAGGAATAAGGAGAAAAAGATGAGCAAGGCAACATTAGTGATCATGGCGGCAGGAATTGGAAGCAGATTCGGCGGGGGCATTAAGCAGCTGGAGCCGGTTGGGCCCAATGGTGAGATTATCATGGATTATTCCATCTATGATGCCATGGAGGCAGGATTTGACAAAGTTGTATTTGTAATCAGACGGGATCTGGAAAAAGACTTTAAGGAAGTGATCGGAAACAGGATCGAGAAGGTAATCGATGTCGATTATGTTTTCCAGGAGGTGGATGATATTCCAGAGCCATATAAAGAGCGGTTTGCCGGAAGAACAAAGCCATGGGGAACCGGTCAGGCAATTCTCTGCTGTAAGGATGTGGTGGACGCGCCGTTTCTCGTAATCAATGCGGATGACTATTACGGTAAGCAGGCATTCAAAGAAGGGTTTGAATATCTCACGGCCGAGTCCCGAAGCGATGGCATGGAGATCTGCATGATCAGCTTTGTGTTAAAAAATACACTGAGCGATAATGGGGCGGTAACCCGGGGTGTGTGCAGCGTGGATGAAAATGGCATGCTCGCAGACATCGAGGAGACCCATAACATCGAAAAAGTTGACGGCCGGGCGGTCGTGCAGAAGGAATGCGGCAGCCGGGAGATTGATGTGGAGTCTCCGGTTTCCATGAACATGTGGGGACTGAGGCCGGACTTCTTCCAGATACTTGCAGATGGTTTTGAAGAGTTTTTGAGTATGACAGATGAGGAGAACCTGAAAGCCGAATACCTCCTTCCAACGATTATAGGGGAGCTGCTGGGAGAAGGAAAACTGGCCGTGAAGGTGCTGAGGTCCGGGGATAAATGGTTTGGAGTAACTTATAAGGAAGATAAAGATGCTGTGGTTTCAGCGGTAAGGGGACTTGTTGATGCGGGAGTATATCCGGAGAAGTTATTTTAGAATTGAGTGAGAAGAAGGCATGTGTATCCTAAAAAAGGATACATATGCCTTTGTGCTTGAAAGTGTTCTATTGACAAGGGCAGGAGAAAGTATATATACTTAGCAGGTGGCAATTGTTTATTACAGAAAGGAGAGGCTAGATGACAAAGAACATAAGAAGATTAATTGCGGCAGTACTTGGTATTAGTATGATAGCACTTGGAGCGCCAGTCAACGGGACAATCAGTTATGCAGCATCGGAGTATGAAGATCCGTCAACACAGGATTTTCAGAAAATAGATAACAGTGGTGAACCTTCAGCATATGGCGATCAATCCAAACCAGAAAATGCTGATAATACAGAAAGTGGTGAAACTCAAACAGATGGCGCAGAAAAACGCGAGAACAGCTGGCGGTATGAGGACGGGAACCTGATTTCGGGAGTAGAGCTATATGCACAACATCCAAACGCATGGGAAAAGGTCAACGGTGTCTATGTAAACAGTGTCGGAAATATAATCAAAGGGGCAGTGAAAAAAGGCATTGATGTAAGTGAACATCAGGGGAAAATTGATTGGGAAAAGGTGAAGGCAGCTGGTATTGATTTTGCTATACTGCGTTGTGGATATGGTAATGATGAGTCATATCAAGACGATGGTCAGTGGGCGAGAAATGTATCCGAGTGCGAACGCCTTGGTATACCATATGGAGTATATATCTACTCATATGCGACTAATCTCAATATGGCCAAAAGTGAGGCGGCGCATGTCCTGCGTCTTTTAAAGGGCCATACCCCTTCATATCCAGTATATCTGGATATGGAAGACCGTACTACCGAAGGTGTCGGAACAAAGATGCTGGGTAGTATAGCAAAAACATTCTGTGATACAATCTCAAATGCAGGATATAAAACAGGAATCTATGCAAATCTGGACTGGTGGAGCAGACTTCTGACAGATGCTGTATTTAATAACAGTTCCTGGTCGAAATGGGTTGCACAATATAACACAACCTGTGATTACGGCGGCAGTTACGATATCTGGCAGTGCACCTCATCGGGAAAAGTAAATGGTATCAACGGCAATGTAGATCTTAATTTTTGGATGGATGATACCCTCCCTTTTGAGGATTTAGGCAAAGACTGCTGGTGTTATGACGCGGTTTACTATATGTACTGGAACGGCCTGATGACAGGACTGAATTCCACGACATTCGGCGCATCTGAGAAGGTGAGCAGGGGGCAATTTGTGACGATATTGTATCGAATGTCAGGATCACCGGAGGTGTCATATTCAACCAGATTTCCGGATGTAAAGAATAATGAGTTTTTTACCGAAGGAGCTTTATGGGCATCTTCGGCAGGGATTACGACGGGATATGAGAACGGCTGTTTCGGTCCGGCAGACGAGATTACACGAGAACAGATGGCGGTAATGCTGAACAGATATGCAAAATACCAGGGATATAGCGTAACGGCCAGCGGCAGCCTGGATCAGTTCCGTGATGGGGGGATGACCAGCCAGTTTGCAATAGAAGCAGTGAGATGGGCTGTTGGGACTGGAATTATCAGTGGAAATGGAGATGGTTCACTCGCTCCGGGCGGTGCAACTGACCGTGCTGCATGCGCAACGATGTTGATGCGCTACAGAACAGGAATAGAAAAAAGATAAAAGTGAGGATATGTAATGGAAGTTACAATTATCATTCCAAATTATAATGGCAGACATTTTATGGAGCCATGTTTGAAATCTCTGGCCAGGCAAAGCTATCAGGATTTCAGGATACTTGTTGTAGACAATTGTTCAACGGACGGAAGCCTGGATTTCATGAGAGAAACATATCCGAACATACAAGTTGAAGCGCTGGATAAAAATTATGGATTTAGCTATGCTGTGAATCAGGGCATCAAGATGTCTGATACTCCTTATGTAATCCTGCTGAATAATGACACTGTGGTCGAAAAGCATTACGTTGAGGAAATGATCAAGGCAATGAAGAGAGATCATAAGATTTTTTCAGTTAGCAGCAAAATGGTCCAACTGTACCATCCTAAACTGATCGATAGTGCAGGGGATCTGTATACTCTGCTGGGCTGGGGAATCTGCCGCGGGGCCGGCCGGTCTGTGGAGAATTACAGAAAGGTTGATCAGATTTTTTCGGCTTGTGCGGGAGCTGCAATCTATCGAAAGGCCGTTTTTGATAAAATCGGATACTTTGACGAAAGCCATTTTGCTTATTTGGAAGATGTTGATATGGGATACCGTGCCAAAATATACGGATATAGGAATACTTACTGCCCGACTGCTCTGGTTCGCCATGTTGGCAGCGGTACAAGCGGATCAAAGTATAACACATTCAAAGTAAAATTATCTGCAAGAAACAGCATTTATCTGAATTATAAGAATATGCCCGTATTTCAGCTGGCATTGAACTTTCTGCCGCTGGCAGCGGGGTACGCAATTAAATACCTGTTTTTCTGCAAAAATGGTTTTGGAAAGGATTACCGTGATGGGATCAGGGAAGGGCTGAAAACATTGAATGGCTGCCACAAAGTGCCCTTCCAATGGAAATTCTTTTTTAATTACTGCAGGATAGAATGGGAGCTTTTTGTGAATACATTGGCTTATGCTGCAGACTGGGGAAATAGAAAATTGAAACAGAAGTCTGAATAGGCAATGACAATAGAGTAGAATCGGAGTCTGCAGTGGTAAAGCGCTGCAGACTCCGATTTATCGGGAGAGTTACGGATGAGATTGATTGATTTTTTAAAGAAAAACAGAACCGTTTTTATCACAGCAGGAGTTCTATCGTTTCTGTGTTTTATCTATATGATTGTAAAGCCGGGAATTTCAATAGACGAAGAAACCTGGATACAGATTGAGGAACCTTTTACTAAATGGTTTGTCCAGGGAAGATGGGGAATTGATTTATTTAACTATCTCGCCATGGACAATGGGAGGTATGCGCCGGTATTATGGGATATTCTTGCTATTGCCCTGTGGAATGCAGGAGGAGCGCTGTTCGGATTCACTCTATTTGGTGATAATGCAAAGAAAGTTCCGCTGTTCTTTTTCCAGGCATACTTTTGTTCACTGCCATTTGTAATGGGGGAAATGTTTTCTTTTTCTATGTTTAGCTTACAAATTGCTTCAGGAATGATATTTACAGCATGGGGATTCATGCTGAGTGTTGAGGCGGCCGAAGAGAACGGCAGAAAAAAGTGGATTTATTCCCTGTTGATGCTAATATATGCATTTGCTGTTTATCAGGCATACACTTGTGTTTATGTGACAGCAGTTGTGGCATATTGTTTAAAAAACTATTTGGAAGGACAGGTCCGGATTGGCAGTAAACTGATAAGATGGGCGGGAGTGTTTGCAGGAGGCCTTATTGGGTACTATGGAATTTATTTGATTCTTATGAAGCTGTTCGGAGCATCCAGCTATCTCGCAGATAATTATGTGGGATGGTTTGATGAGGGCGGCATTGGAAAGGCACTATTCATGGCGTTTGCTAACATCGTAAGAGTTTCTTTCGCGATTCCAATTGCCGGGGAGTACATATATGGTGGTGAAGTGATACGGATTGTTACCACTTTATTTGTGGTTTTTGCCGTGTGGGCTTTCTTTAAAGCGAATTTTGCGCGCAGAAGACTGGGGATTCTGTTTTATACGGTGGCATTGGCGGCATCCCCGTTTATATTATATCTGGTTCTTGGCACGTACAAAACGCACGGACGGACACTGCTGGGTCTTGCCCTGTCTGGCGCGGTTGAGCTCTATCTGATTCTCTCTGTTTTGAAAGCGCCAATGCTGAAGCGGCTGGGGATGATTGGAGGAGCATATCTATTGTTTCTAAACGCGAAAAATATGAATATGCTCTTTTACTCGGCAAATGTTGCTTATGAATATGATAGTAATGTGGCAAACCAGGTGATGTACGACATGAAAAGACAGGGAATAAAATATGAGGATAAGGCAGTTGTATTCATCGGTATGGAACCCATGGATGAAGTAGGGCTTCAGAAGTCAGATACGGTGGGCAGTTCTATCTTTGAATGGGATGACGGTAATATCTCCAGAATGTGTAATTTTATGAAAACGGAAGGGTACTGCCTGAATCAGCCGACACCCGGGCAGATAGAACAGGCTCTGGAGATGACGCAGGGAATGAAGCCATGGCCGCAGGATAATAGTATAAAAGAAACGCAGGATACCGTAATTATATTTTTTTCTGAGCCCACAGACAAATGGTATAAAGTTAATCTGGGGCGATAGCCCCCTTTTTTATGAAAAACTAATAATATTACGGAATTATTAAGCAAATGTTAAAGAACATAGAGATTTCACTTGTCCTTTTACTGAAAATATTGTATCATATAACAGATAATGTACAATCTAATTTGTGAATAAAAATTAGCAATAGTAATGAAACTTCGGGATAACCCGTAATACATGCCCTTCGGGCGGATCTGCAGTATCGCTGCAGAATATGATATAATATATAAACGAGTAAGGTGAAAATAATGATTAAAGATAATCAGAAATATTTGAACCGGATGCAGGTGGTATTGGACGGGCTGGTTATCATAGCTTCTTACGCACTTGCTTGGTATCTGCGATTCAGAAGCGGATTGATGGAGGTAGATGAATGGTATCTGCCTTTTGAAATCTATATGCGGGCGCTGACATATATCGTTCCGGGATATTTGATTTTATACGGATGTTTTCAGGTATATACACCAAAGCGTGTACAAGGCAGAAGACTGGAAGCATGGCATATTACCCAGGCGAATGTTATAGGATTGCTGGGTTTCATCCTGATTCTTTATTTGACAAAGCAGCCCAACTTTTCACGGAAGATGATTTTCGTGTTCTTTCTTGTGAATGTTTTTCTGGAAGTGCTGTCAAGAAATCTGATCCGGTATTTTCTCCGCAATATTAGAAAAAACGGATACAATCAAAAGCATATGATTTTGGTTGGTTACAGCCGTGCTGCGGAGCAGTATATTGACCGGATAATGGCAAATCCGGAATGGGGATATTCCGTCAGAGGGATTCTGGACGACCATCAGCCGAGAGGTACGGAGTATAAGGGCGTAAAAGTCATCGGAAGTATTGATAATCTCCTGATTATTCTTCCTCAGAACAGAGTTGATGAGATAGCCATAACTCTTGGTATTGATGAGTATCATAAGCTGGAATATATTGTAAACATGTGTGAAAAGTCCGGTGTGCATACAAAATTTATTCCGGACTATAATAATATTATCCCCACAAAGCCATATACGGAAGATCTGCTTGGGCTGCCGGTAATTAATATCAGACATGTGCCCCTGAATAATACCGTTAATAAAGTAGTAAAAAGAAGTGTGGATATTTTTGGCGCGATCGTGGCGATTGTATTGTTTTCACCAATAATGCTGGCTACTGCGCTGGCTATAAAAGTGACTTCCCCGGGTCCTCTTATATTCAGCCAGGAGAGAGTGGGACTGCAGAATAAACCGTTTGCCATGTATAAATTCCGCTCTATGGTAGTGCAGGAGGCAGAAAAAGAGAAAAGCAGATGGACTACAAAAAACGATCCCAGAGTTACAAAAGTTGGAAAGTTTATTCGCAAAACAAGCATTGATGAACTCCCACAACTTTTCAATGTACTAAAAGGTGATATGAGCTTGGTCGGCCCAAGGCCTGAACGGCCGCTTTTTGTAGAAAAGTTCAGGGAGGAAATACCCAGATACATGGTGAAACACCAGGTTCGTCCCGGCCTGACCGGATGGGCGCAGGTGAACGGCCTTCGGGGAGATACTTCCATTAGAAAGCGTATAGAATACGATTTGTACTATATTGAGAACTGGACGATAGGATTTGATTTTAAAATCTTGTTCCTGACATTTTTTAAGGGTTTTGTAAACAAAAATGCCTATTAGGCAAAGATCAATTTTAAGGGGAAGTGAAAATGGCTAGAAAAAAATCCAAGGGTAGAATGACAAAGCAGCAGCGTGCTTTGTTACATAAGAAAAAGATGAGAAAAAGAATTATACTGCTAGTAGTGGAGATCATTCTTCTTCTTGTTTTGGGAGCAGCAGCTTATGCAATGTCCAAATTGGACAAACTGGATTTTCAGACGGTTAACACCTCAAACCTGGAAATTTATCAGGATACGGGAGAATTTACCAATATTGCACTGTTCGGACTAGACTCCAGAGAAGGAGAGCTGGACGGAGGAGTAAGAAGCGACAGCATGATGATCGCAAGTATTGACAATAAAACAAAAAATGTAAAAATTGTATCTGTGTTCAGGGATACACTGACTCAGCAAGATGATGGGACATACGAAAAGGCCAATGCAGCATATTCATTTGGCGGTCCGGAGGAGGCCATTGCATTGCTGAACCGGAACTTTGACTTGGATATTCAAAAGTATATGAGTGTGAATTTTAATGCCCTTGCAGATGTAATTGATTTGTTAGGAGGAATCGAAATTGATCTGACTGCCGAGGAAGTATTTTGGACAAATGGGTACTGTACTGAAACTTCACAGGTTGTAGGGAGAAAAACAACAGAACTGACTCAGCTGGGAAAACAGGTTTTAGATGGTATTCAGGCAGTATCATATGCAAGAATAAGATATACGGAGGGAGACGATTATAAACGTGCCGAAAGGCAGAGAACTGTTTTGCAGAAGGTGGTAGAAAAGGCCAAGACGGCGAGCCTGTCTACATTAAACAAAATTATTGATCAGGTACTGCCGCAGGTTTCAACGAATTTATCTACAAGTGATTTTGTTGGGCTTGCAGCAAGCGCTGCCAGATACACGATCGGAGAAATGACAGGATATCCGTTCGATGTTACGACATCAGAAGATGTAATTGGGCTGGAAGGTTCTTTTGTCGTACCGATCGGTTTTGCAGATAATGTCAGGCAGCTCCACAAATTCTTATTTAAAGCAGAAAATTACCAGGTGTCCGAAAAGGTACTGCAGATAGACAGCGATGTGGCCTATTTAACCGGAATCGCTGGTTCCTATAATGACAATGCCGACAGTACAGACGCTGCAGGGGGAACCGGAGGTGCGAATGGCTACGGGCCGGCAGATACTCAGGATACTGGGGATTATGGAAATCTCGACAGCTCAGATGGCAGCGAATATGATTACGGAGATAATGCAGGATATTAGGAGAAAATAATGGACAGACCCACAGTGGATATAATCATTCCGACTTACAAACCGGATATAAAGTTTGAAAAGCTGATCAGAGGACTAATAAGACAGTCATACCCTATACAGAATATCTTTATTATCCACACCAAAGGCGGGCGCTTCCCTTGGGAGACAGCAGGCCTGGATGGCAGGGTGACTGTGAAGGAGATTGAGAAGGATAAGTTTGACCACGGGGGGACACGCCGGATGGCCGCAGGTTTAAGTGATGCAGATATTTTTATCTGTATGACCCAGGATGCGGTTCCAGCAGATCGTGATCTTGTGAAGCATCTTTTAGAGGCTTTTGAGAATGATAAAGTGGCTTGTGCCTATGCAAGGCAGCTGCCGGACGAGAAGTCTGATGTGATTGAGCGCTATACGAGAAGCTTTAATTATCCGGCAGAAGGCTGTATAAAGGATTTAAATTCGATTGATAAGATAGGGATTAAAGCATTCTTCTGCTCCAATGTATGTGCCGCATACCGAAAAACGTATTATGATGAACTTGGAGGGTTTGTGAAAAAGGCAGTTTTTAATGAAGATATGATTATGGCTGGGAGAATGCTGAAGGCAGGGTACAGCTGTGTATATGCTGCAAAAGCAGAGGTGATACACTCACATAATTATACTTGTATCCAACAGTTTAAGAGAAATTTTGATGTTGCTGTTTCACAGGTTGATAATCCAGATGTGTTTGGCGGCATTAAATCTGAGAGTGAAGGAATCAGGCTGATGAAAAATACAGCAGGATACCTTATTAAGATAAGGAGACCCTGGCTGATCATGCCGCTTGTTATAAAAAGTGGATTTAAATACCTGGGATATAAGCTAGGACAGCATTATAAGCATCTTCCACAAAGGCTAGTAGTAAAGCTCTCCTCAAATCCTAAATATTGGAACTGAAGCAGGAAGAATACGGAAATTAAGATTGAAGTTTAGCTGGAAGTATTGTATGATTAATTGTGATCATGAATTCGATATTTTAGGAAGGATTTACAATGGCGAGAAAAAAGAATATAAGAAGACGCAGAAGAAGAGCAAAGAGGGGATTTGCATCTTGGGCAGTATGGAAGAAGGCTCTGGCTATTGCGGGGGGGACTGTTGTCCTGCTGACAACTGCCGGAGTAGCCTTTGCGGCATCGAAGCTCAATAAGATAGAAACCACGAAGCTGGATGCATCAAAGCTGAATATATCGACAGAAGTTGAGCATAATGAAACTGGATATCTGAACGTGGCGTTGTTTGGCCTGGATACCAGGCCGGGGAATCCGGAAGAGGGGGAGCGAAGCGATACGATCATTATAGCAAGCCTGAACCGTGAGAACAAAGAAGTCAGATTATGTTCCGTATTCAGGGATACGCTACTTCAACAGGATGACGGATCGTACAATAAAGCGAATGCAGCCTATTCTTTTGGTGGCCCCGAAGAGGCTGTAGCCATGCTGAATAAAAATCTGGATATGGACATACAGCATTATGCAACAGTTAATTTTAATGCGCTGGTGGATGTTATAGATGAACTGGGCGGTATTGAACTGGATCTTACATCAGAAGAAGTTTTCTGGACTAATGGCTACTGCACAGAAACATCAAGGGTAACAGGCAAGACCACAACCGAACTGACGCAGCCTGGGAAACAGATACTGGATGGCGTTCAGGCCACATCTTACTGCAGAATCCGCTATACACAGGGCGATGATTTTAAACGGGCAGAGCGGCAGCGTACGGTATTGGAACAGATTGTCAAGAAAGCCCAGACAGCCGATCTTACAACGATTAATAAGATTATTGATAAAGTTTTTCCAATGATTGAAACCAACTTTTCGCTGACAGAAATTTTAGCATATGCCAAAGATGCTTTTGAATATAATTTAACAGAAATGAGTGGGTTCCCATTCGAGAAATCAACAGCAAGTTTATCCGGTGTAGGAAGTTCGGTGGTACCGGAGACATTGCAAAGTAATGTCCTGCAGCTGCATGAATTTTTCTTCGGTGATGACGGATACAGTCCGTCTTCTACCGTAACGGTTATAAGTTCGGAGATAGGCAGTTATGCTACGAATATAATTACCGATGAAGAGGCCGCAACTTATGAACCACAAGAGGGCAGCTATTATTATAATAGCACACCCCAGGGGAATGATGATGGAAGCACAGAAAATTCGGATGCTGCCGGAGGCAGTACGGGGAATCCGGACGGGACTGGTGATGGTTCCACACCGGATAGCGGAGGAAACAGTTCTGAAACAGGCGGAAACTTCGAACAGCCAGAGAGTGGAGCCGAAGGAGGAACTTCAGATCAGGTAAGTGGAGCAGTACAATAAAAGATGGCAAAAGAGGTAGATAAGATGAAGAAAGCATTTAAACAGATAGGAGTCGCAATATTAACATTGTGCCTGACGGTCTCTTGTTTTTCATTTGTTGCATTGGCGGCAGAAGGGACTCTGCAGTTTTCAGACCCCTCAGCGGCGGCTGGGGAAAATGTTACGGTAACAGCAAAGGTGATTTCCAACGCGGAAGGTGTTGCTGTGGGTGACACGGATATTACAGTCACTTATGATCCTTCTATATTAAAATTCGTCAGTGGAACAAATGCAACAGGCGGTGATGGTACGGTCAAATTGTCTGCCAAAGGTGACGGAACTTCAATGGAAGTAAATTACTCTATGGAGTTTACGGCCCTGAAAGAAGGAACCGCAACACTTGAGGCGAAAGAATATACGGCATATCTGGCCAATGATGAAGCGCTGAATCTTACTCTTGGTACTTCACAGGTGACAATACAGGGCGGTACTCCGGTTTCTGAGGAAGAAGCAGGTGAAAATGAAGGCCAGGCAGGTTCAGACGGACTAAAGGTAACCGTAGACGGAAAAGAATATACGGTAAATGCAAACTTCTCAGAGGCCGTGATTCCAAAAGGATTCACGGCAGCAGAAACGGAACTGGACGGCCAGAAGACGAAGGCAATGGTTCAAGAGACCAGCGGGCAGTATATTTTCTATCTGCAGGACAGCGACGGCAATTCTGACTATTTCCTTTATAGTGACGATGACGGCTCCTTTTCACAGACAGCGGTAGTCGATGTTAATTCTTCGCTCTCTATCTTTTTAATGGAACACAAGGACAAAGAAGGTCTTCCGGAAGAGTATAAGGAGACAACAACGGATATTGGTGGAAAGGTGTTTACTGCCTGGCAGAATACATCTGAAAAAGAGTACTATCTGGTATATGCATTGAGCAGTGAGGGCAGCAAAGGCTATTATCAATATGATACTACAGAAAAGACCTACCAGAGATATACGCCTCCAGTGGTAGAAAAAAAAGAGAGCAGCAATACGCTGACTGATAAACTTACAAATTTTATAAATAAATATATGACAATTATATTATGCGCGGTATGGGGCGTGTTCCTTGTCATGCTGATTATTATAATCGTCCTGGGCGTAAAGCTGAGCCGCAGGAATCAGGAGTTGGACGATCTGTATGATGAATATGACATTGATGGGGATGGACAGGATGATATGCCGAAGTCAAGAAAGAGGGACAGAGATCAGTTTGTCGGGTTCCAGGATGATAGTGATGAATATGAAGACGATTACGGCGATGATTATGATGACGATTTCGAAGAATATGATGAAGACTTCGATGACGAGTATGCGGATGACGATGATTCCTATGATGACGAATTTGAAGAATATGAAGAAGAAACACCCTCAGTCAGAAGCAGAAAGAAAAAAGATGACGATGATTATTCAGTAGATTTTATTGATCTGTAGCAGTCTGTTGAATGTATCAATGTGAATGGCTGGGGGAACCAGCCATTTTTCATGATACAGAAAACATTGCTCTATATAGAACTGGGTGTTATAATAGATAAGAAAAATTTGCGGAAGACCTGGCAGTATCCCGGGATGCTGCCAGTTCGCGTTATACTGCAGGGGTTCCCCTGATAGATTCCATTACCGCAAAAGAAGAGGAGAAGTAACTGTTTTGTCAAGATATATTCAGAATTTTTTGAAATTTAAACCTCTGTTGGGGGAACTGGTTGCAAGGGATATTAAAATTAAATACAGAAGATCTGTACTGGGCGTATTGTGGACCTTGTTAAATCCACTCTGTATGATGATTATTTTGTCCGTGGTCTTTTCGAATCTGTTTAAATTCGATATTGAAAATTTCCCATTATATATTCTAAGCGGTCAGGTGATTTTTAACTTTTATTCAGATGCTACATCAGGTGCGATGTCGGCAATAATAGGAAGTGCAGCGTTAATTAAAAAGGTGTACGTTCCTAAATACTTATTTGTTCTGTCAAGAGTCTTTTCCAGCACGATCAATTTGATGGCATCCTTTACAGCGATGCTGATTGTTATGGTGGCAACAAGAACGGAACTTCACTGGACTGCTTTTTTATTTCCCATACCGCTGATTCTGCTGGTACTTTTTTCGTTAGGAATCGGCCTGATCCTGTCGGCAGTAACAGTTAAATTTAGAGACATTATACATTTATATGGAGTTTTTGTAACGGGTCTGTTGTATTTAACACCTGTTATTTATCCGATGTCGATTTTACCTGATTGGTTATATAAAGTGGTTATGCTGAATCCATTGACGAATATTTTAATGATGTTCCGAGATGTGATGTTGAACAACAGCATGTTCAGCTTATCCTCCCTGTTGATTGCACTTATTGAGGCATTCTTGTCTTTGGGGATCGGTCTGTACGTCTTTTATAAGAATCAGGATAAGTTCATTTTAAATATTTAGGAGTTGATTATGGATAGAAAAACAGTTGTAAAAGTAGAAAATGTATCAATGAAGTTTAACCTTTCATCTGAAAAGTTCGACAGTTTTAAAGAATACATTATAAAGAGTATTAAAAACCAGGTATCTTATGATGAATTTTGGGCGCTGAAAGATATATCTTTTGAGGTAATGCAGGGAGACTCTCTAGGCCTGATCGGTCTCAATGGCAGCGGGAAGAGTACGATGCTTAAAACAATAGCCGGGGTATTAAAACCTACCCAGGGTTCCGTGGCAGTCTATGGGAATGTAGCTCCGCTGATTGAACTTGGAGCAGGATTTGATTTTGATTTGACGGCCAAGGAGAACGTTTATCTAAATGGTGCACTTCTGGGATACTCAAGGAAAATGATGAAGGGATATTATAACGACATTGTGGAGTTTTCAGAGCTTCATGACTTTATGGATGTACCAGTCAAGAATTTTTCTTCGGGAATGGTGTCCCGGCTTGCGTTTGCTATAGCAACGATCGGCACGCCAGATATATTGATTGTAGATGAGGTGCTGTCTGTAGGCGATTTTCGTTTCCAGCAAAAGTGTGAGGAGAGGATTCACCACATGATGGATTCTGGGACAACAATCTTGTTTGTATCCCACAGCATTGAGCAGGTAAAATCTATCTGCAACAAGATTGTCTGGCTTGAGAAAGGGAAGCTCAGAAGATTTGGAGATGCAGAGGAAATCTGTGAAGAATATAGTAAATGCTATTGATAAGTGCTGAGGAGATAAGATGAAAAGAGTAAAAAGTCTGATTATAATTGTTCTTATACTCGCGGCTGCATTTTTGTATGCCCATATAGGAAAAAATAATCTGGTATATGATAAGAATGTGGATAACAGTCAGTACATTCCAACAGGAGCTGTAGCAAAAATAGAACAGACTTTTGTAGGCCAGGAGGAGACACTGGATGGATTTCGTGCTAAGTGCCAGGTAATTGGGGATGTCACGGGAATGAAAGTAAAATACTCACTGTTAAATATGGAGAGCGGCGAGAAAGAAGCGCAGGGGACTGCGGATGCTGAAAAAATAAAAAATGGACGCTTTTATTATTTTAAATTTGATACTGTAAAAAATTGTAAGGGGAATAAGTACAAAGTCATTTTTGAGAACGAGAGCGTGGATGAATCCAAAGGAATAGGGTTCAGTTTTCAGCCTGAAACAGAGACGGGAACCGAACTTACAATTAAAGGTGTAAATACAACAGGCACAATGATCGTAAAAGCAGTAACGGAAAGATTTGATCTAGAGACCTTTATTGTTCTGTTGGTATTTATATTATATGTAGCAGTTTTTATTAAATTTTTGTACAGATTGTTCAAATAGGCAGATTCAGAAAGAGAAGGATTGTATGGATTTTAAATATTATATTGACCAAAAAAAGTTCAGGATAAAACCGGCAGAAAGATATATCCGTGTAAATGGATGGTGTTTTGAGAAAAATGGAGAGCCGTTTACCTATGAATCCGTAGTGAATGGTAAAGTGGTTGAGAGCAGAATAAAAAAGATTGTACGACCTGATGTACAAAACAAGTTTGGCGGAAAGTATAGTCCGGCTGCGGATACCGGGTTTCACATAAAGACTTATGTCGATTGTGGTGTTACTCCGGAAAGTTATCGTCTCTACATCCGCCGGGGCAGCTACAGAAAATGTATTGTTTCCATGGACCGAAAAGAGATCATTGCTTTAAAGGATGAGAGTACGATTTCTTATAATATTGACTGGATACATGTTGAACCTCTGAAAATTATACTATCAGGATGGGCAGTATCTACATCAGGTACAGATAAGGTACATGTCAGTATAAGGGATGATATGGACAAGGCTCTAAAAGTAAAAATGCAGAGGACAAAGCGAAAAGATGTAGAGGATGCAGGGCTCATTGAGGCGCACAATGTGGAATGCGGATTTATAGTTGAATTTATATGCGATCCAGAAAAATGCTATACACTGGTTATAGAAGACGGAGTGAAACGGAAAAAGATCCGGCTTGATCCGGTAAAACTTAAAAAGTACGAGAGAGCACAGCGCAGCAAGCAGTTTGCAGTACGGTTTGTAAAGGCATTAAATAAAAAGAACATAGAAAAAGGGATGAAGTACCTTCGGAAAAATGGATTGTATGGATTGAAGGATCACATTTTGTCCTGTGTAAATGCACAGGGGAAACCATATCAACAGTGGTTTGAGGAAAACAAAGCTACAGAAGCAGATTTGAAGAAGCAGAGAGAGACCATATTTGCATGGCAGCCGAAGGTCAGTATTATTGTTCCCACTTATAAAACTCCGGAGATCTTTTTGCGGGAGATGATTGATTCTGTCAGGAACCAGTCCTATCAGAACTGGGAGCTGTGTATTGCCGATGGAAGCGGTGGTGACGAAACCGTGGAAAGAATTCTTGAGGAGTATGCTGTCAAGGACAGCAGAATCAAATATTGTTTACTAAAAGAAAATCTTGGTATATCAGGAAATACAAATGCAGCGCTGGATCTAGTGAGCGGAGATTATGTGGGGCTGTTTGACCATGATGACGTTCTGACACCGGATGCCCTTTTTGAAGTAGCAAGTGCATTGCAGGAATACAGATACGATATACTCTATACAGATGAGGATAAGATGACAGGAGACGGTTCGGAGTACAATGATCCGAATTTTAAGCCGGATTTCAGCATGGACTTATTCCGTTCCCATAATTATATTACGCATTTCTTCGTTGTTAAGACAGAAATTATTAAAAAGATTGGTGGGTTCAGAAGTGAATTTGACGGATCTCAAGATTATGATTTGATGTTTAGATGCATTGAAGAGTCTGAGAAGATACGGCATATACCGAAAATATTATATCATTGGAGAATTCATATGAATTCTGTAGCCGGTGATCCTGCTAGCAAAATGTATGCATATGAAGCAGGAAAACATGCAATCGAAGAGCACTTAAAACGAGTTGGAATCGAAGCGTCTGTTGAGCACGTGGGACTGTGGGGAATGTACCATGTAAAATATGCAACTCCGGGAGATCCTAAAATATCTATTATTATACCAAATAAAGACCATATAGAGGACTTAGACCTCTGTATTAAATCAATTCATAAACGGAGTATTTATAAAAATTACGAATTTATTATCATAGAAAACAACAGCAGCGAAAAGAAAACCTTTGAATATTATAAATATCTGGAAGAGCAATACTCCAATGTTAAAGTAGTATACTGGAAAGAAGGATTTAATTATTCTGCTATCAATAATTTTGGCGTACAGTATGCTACCGGTGAATACCTGCTGTTTCTGAACAATGATACGGAGATGATAACAGAATCTGCGCTCTCAGAGATGCTTGGTATCTGCATGCGGAAGGATGTGGGAGCTGTAGGAGCGAAACTGCTGTATGCTGATGATACAGTACAGCATGCAGGGATAGTCATTGGTTTCGGAAATTATGCAGGACACGTACATGTAGGACTGAAGCGTGATGACTATGGGTATATGGTGAGGGCTCGGATAAACTGCAACTATAGTGCAGTAACAGCCGCGTGCCTGATGACAAAGAAAGCCCTTTTTGAGGAGGTAGGCGGCTTTGACGAACAATTTGCTGTTGCCTGCAATGATGTGGATCTCTGCCTGAAATTAAGAAAAGCAGATAAACTGATAGTTTATAATGCATTTTCAGAGTGGCATCACTATGAATCAAAATCAAGAGGCTACGAAGATACTCCAGAAAAGTTAAAACGCTTTGAGAGAGAAGTAGAAAAATTTCAGAAGAAATGGCCGGAGATACTGGAAAAGGGTGATCCGTTCTACAACCCTAATTTTGCAATTAACCAGGCGCCTTATACGTTGCCGTAAGATGCAGAAAAAGTAAGAGTTCAGAGATGCCTGAACTGTTGAACCAGATGAGTTAGACACAATGAAGGGAGTTACATTATGTGTGGAATAGTTGGATATGTAGGTGAAAAACAGGCAGCCCCCATTTTGCTGGACGGTTTGTCAAAACTGGAATACCGCGGTTATGATTCCGCCGGCATTGCAGTATATGACGGACAAGAGATCGAGATGAAGAAATCCAAGGGCCGCCTTAAGGTACTGAATGAGCTGACCCATGACGGGGCGACCCTGCCGGGAACGGTCGGAATCGGGCATACGAGATGGGCGACCCACGGGGAACCGTCCGATGTTAATGCACACCCGCATTTCAATAAAGAAGAGAGTATCATCGTTGTACACAATGGAATTATAGAGAATTATCTGAAACTGAAAAACAAACTGGTCAATAAAGGGTATGAATTTATATCGGATACGGATACGGAGGTGATCGCCCATCTGCTGGACTATTATTACCAGGGAAATCCGCTGCAGACGATCACGAAGATTATGCACCGCATGGAGGGATCCTATGCGCTGGGAATTATGTTTAAAGACCATCCGGATGAGCTTTATGCGGTACGTAAGGACAGTCCGCTTATTGTCGGTAAATCCGAGGGAGGCTGCATTATAGCATCCGATGTGCCGGCAGTGCTGAGGTATACGCGGGACGTCTATTTTATAGAAAACGAAGAAATTGTCAGAATGACTGCGGGAACTATGGAGTTTTTCAATGTGGATGAGGAACCGATTGAAAAGGAATCCACCCATATTGAATGGGACGTGGATGCCGCCGAAAAAGGCGGATATGAGCACTTTATGCTGAAGGAGATGTATGAGCAGCCGAAAGCGATTACAGATACCTTTTCACCGCGCATCAAAGGCGGTGATATCGTGATCGAAGAGCTGAATATGACGGACGAGGAGATACAAAAGATCGACAAGATCATGATTGTGGCCTGCGGTTCCGCATACCACGCGGGGATGACCAGTAAATATGTATTCGAGGGAATGGCGAGGATTCCCGTGGAAGTGGACCTGGCCTCGGAGTACAGATACCGGGATCCCATCGTTGAGGAGGGAACCCTGGTTGTTATCATCAGCCAGTCGGGGGAGACAGCAGATTCACTGGCGGCCCTGAGGGAGTCTAAGGCAAGAGGGGCCAAGGTTCTAGGAATTGTAAATGTGGTGGGAAGTTCCATTGCCAGGGAGGCAGATAATGTCATGTATACCTGGGCAGGGCCGGAGATCGCGGTAGCTACCACCAAAGCATATTCCTGTCAGCTCATCGCTATGTATCTGCTTGCCATGAAATTTGCAAAAGTACGGGGAAAAATAACCGATGCGGATCTAAAGACGTATATTGAGGACTTGAAACGGATTCCAGATCAGGTAGAACTGCTTCTGAATAATAAAAACAGAATTCAGAAATTTGCCAATAGATATCTGGCGGCCAGAGATGTATTTTTTATCGGAAGGGGAATCGATTATTCGATTTCTATGGAAGGTTCCTTGAAATTGAAGGAAATTTCTTACATACACTCGGAAGCATATGCGGCAGGTGAACTGAAACACGGCACGATCTCCCTGATCGAAGAGGGAACACTTGTAGCCGCGGTTCTGACGCAGGAAAATTTGTATAAAAAGATGATCAGCAATATGGTAGAGGTCCGGACCCGGGGGGCGTTTGTTCTGGCTGTTACAAACGAGGGCAACGACGAGGTAGAGCGCGCAGCTGACTATGTAATCTATATACCGGAAACAAACCGTTATTTTACAAATTCGCTGGCTATCATCCCGCTTCAGCTGTTTGGATATTATATTTCTGTAGGCAGGGGCTGCGATGTGGATAAGCCGAGAAATCTCGCCAAATCGGTAACAGTTGAATAAAATGACGGCTGTTTCAAAATTTGTTAAATAAATAAACACAATTCCATCACAAAGAGCGGCTATTATATCAATATAAAATACAAGAGAAAGAAGGTATTTGTATGGAAAATCAATATAATTATTACAATCCCGAAGGACAGCAGGGGAATGCTCAGTATAATAGCCAGCCGGATCACGACAGTCACAGCAGAAAACCAAAAAAGAAAATGCCCAAGGCTGTCGTAGTAACCGGATGCGCTCTATTATTTGGAGTTGTTTCCAGCGCAACATTTTTAACATCTAATATTGTGGGCAGTAAGGTACTGGGGCTGAATGAGTCATCTAATACAGCGGCGAAGAATACGGCTCCGGTTAATAGCAGCTCTCTTACCAAAACATCCAGTGTCATCACATCAGATGTATCCGGTGTTGTGGAAAGCGTTATGCCTTCCATTGTTTCAATCACCAATATGAGTGTCCAGCAAGTGCAGGATTTCTTCGGAGGCATATCCCAGCAGCAAAGCGAGAGCGCAGGGACGGGTATCATTATCTCCCAGAATGATTCGGAACTTTTGATTGTGACGAACAATCATGTGGTGGAAGGCAGCGAGACACTGACAGTTACGTTCGATGACGGCACAAGCCTCGAGGCAGATATTAAAGGGACAGACCCGTCTCATGACCTGGCAGTTATTGCCGTGCCGTTGGATACGATTTCCAAAGATACGATGGATAAGATCGCAGTAGCTACCCTGGGAGATTCTACTCAGTTGAAAGTGGGGGAACCGGCCATTGCCATCGGAAACGCACTCGGATACGGCCAGTCTGTTACGACAGGTGTAATAAGCGCGACGGATCGTGAGAGTACGACTACAGACACTATGACAGGTGAAACAACAACCAGCGATGTCAGACTGATTCAGACAGATGCAGCGATCAATCCAGGAAACAGCGGCGGCGCGCTTGTGAATGCAAACGGGGAGGTTATCGGAATTAACTCCTCCAAACTTGTAGGAAGCTCTGTCGAAGGTGTAGGCTACGCAATTCCGATCAGCGATGTGTCAGATATTATTACGAATCTCATGAATCAGCAGACAAAATCCAAAGTTGCAGAAGCGGACAGAGGATATCTGGGAATCGAAGGTATTGATGTGACTTCTGAGAATGCGCAGAGATTTAATATGCCGCTTGGTGTTTATGTGACAGATGTTACCAGCGGAGGCGGAGCAAAAGCAGCTGGAATGACGAAGGGGGGAGTCATAACAGCATTGAATGGAACAACGATTGACAGCATGAATACACTGAAAGAACAGTTAAGATATTATGCAAAAGGTGACACTGTGACGCTGACGGTCCAGGTTCCAGGCAGTAACGGGGAATACACTGAAAATACCTATCAGGTAACATTAGGTGCAAAGGCGGAATAGCCTTATAAGAAATCAGATATATACCTGCAGGACATCTTTCATGTATGTCCTGCAGGGACAGAAAGAACACACAGCGGCAGGTACCGCATAAATAAAATACAGGACGCAGCCTTCATGGTAAGGCTGGGTCCTGTATTTTAAATTTATGAGCCGTTCGTTTGAAGGGTTTATATCAACAGATAGAGCTTGCTGATGCAGCTTTATTTACAGCCGCAGTCCTGACGAATATCGAATTCAGGGTTGATGGCATAGAAGTTTTTACTGTCCAGATTATCCTGAACGATGCGCAGGCTTTCACCGAACCTCTGATAATGAACAATCTCACGTTCTCTCAGGAAACGTATAGGATCGCAGACTTCTGGGTCTTTCACCAGTCTCAGGATATTGTCATAAGTTGTTCTTGCTTTTTGTTCTGCAGCCATATCTTCATGGAGATCTGTGATCGGATCGCCTTTTGACTGGAACACGGTTGCCGTCCATGGCATCCCGCTCGCCGCTTGCGGCCAGAGCGCAAGGGTATGGTCTACATAATAGGTACCGAAGCCGGATTTCTCAATTTCTTCCGGTGTCAGGTTTCTGGTGAGTTGATGGACAATGGCACAGATCATCTCCATATGAGCCAGTTCTTCCGTGCCGATATCTGTCAGAATACCAGTCACTTCTTTGTAAGGCATTGTGTATCTCTGTGAGAGATAACGCATAGAAGCAGCGAGCTCGCCGTCGGGTCCCCCGAATTGTGTGATAATGATCTGAGCAATTTTCGGGTTGGTCTGTGTAATTTTTACAGGATACTGCAGTCTTTTTTCATAACCCCACATATACTAACATCCTCCTTCCTGCCATGGCCATGGCTCATTGATCCAGTCCCACCTGTCAGCGCAGGAATAGATAGTAGTATCAATTGTAAGAGGACCATAGTATGCGGCATATTCTTTCAGAGCCTCATTTCTCATACGGCTGTACTCACGAAAGTAAGCGAGTGCATCTTCATCGCAGGGATGGGTATCCAGAAAAAGTTTCACGTCATCCACCGCGAAGCTGACCGCATTGATATGGTCAAGTAAATCTTTTCTGCATGGACGTTCACTCATCGATTACACCCTCCTCTTCCATGAAATGGTTTTGAGAGGTCTTCAAAAATTGTACCTCTCTGTAACCCTTTACAAGGTTCGTATAAATTTCGCCATTTCTGCCAGGGTACGTATGCCATAGCAATTGGGAAATCTTCCAATGCATCATAACGGCATCCACACGGCTGTGACGGACGGCGTTCCGGAGTGCGGCATTCACGCTGTTCTGGTTTGTGGTGTTCCGGAGTGCGGCAACCGCATTGTTCTGGGTTACGGGATTCTGGAGCTCGGCAACCGCATTGTTCCGGTTTTCGTGGTTCTGGAGTGCGGCAACCACATGGTTCCGGTTTGCGTGGTTCTGGAGCACGGCATCCACAAGGTTCTGTTGAGCCGCACTGGCGGCGGTCAGTTCTCGGCATGGGGGCAGGTGCAGGACGGCAGTTATTATTACCGTTCGGCATGCTGCGGCAGTTATTATTGTTCATTTGTCTGCCGTAGCGCATATTGTTTTGACAATTCGCCATTTGCGATATCTCCTTCCATATCATTTACAATATTATAGTATGGAAGAAAATTAAAAAGGTTCCACTTTACAATTTGGCAAAAGTCTTATATAATATAACAAGTGAGGCGGGGTGTGGCTCAGTTTGGTTAGAGCGCACGGCTGGGGGCCGTGAGGTCGCAGGTTCGAATCCTGTCACCCCGATCAGAGTAGCAGTGCATAAGAGCACTGCTTTTCTTATGTTAAACATGTTATTTGGAATTGATCATTTTTGGCGAAAAATCATGCCAATCTCCCATCTTTTAAAAAAAGTTGTTTTTATATGTAAAAAAAGCTATAATATAGGACAAGTTATATAGTATAGTATCCTTTGATACGCGGTAGAACAGGAAGGCATAATAAAAGGAGATAAATTTTTATGTGTGGATTTGCAGGATTTGTAGGAGAAGTTGAAGATAGAGAACAGGTACTGGTCAATATGATGAACACGATCGTACACAGAGGACCGGACAGTGAGGGCAGGTATGTGGATGAGGATGCGGCGCTGGGGTTCAGACGGCTGAGCATCATCGACCTCTCACCGGTGGGAGACCAGCCGTTGTATAATGAGGACCGCAGCATGGTGCTGGTGTTTAACGGAGAGATATATAATTACCAGGATCTGCGGAAAGACCTAGTGGAGGCTGGTCATCTATTTGTATCAAATACGGATTCCGAGACTCTGCTGCACGGCTACGAGGAGTGGGGCGAGAACCTCGTAGACAGGCTGCGCGGGATGTATGCATTTGCAATCTGGGATATAAAGAAGAAAAAACTTTTTGCGGCAAGGGATATTTTTGGCATTAAACCTCTGTATTATGCAAAGATGAATGGCGCCCTGATGTTCGGTTCAGAAATCAAGTCTTTTATGGAGCATCCAAAATTTGATAAGATCTTTAATGAGGCAGCCCTTGGAAATTACCTTTCTTTCCAGTTTGTCCCTACGAATGAGACTTTCTTCAAGGGGGTATTTTGCCTTCAGCCGGGCCATTATTTCACATATGAAAACGGAAAGATGGAAATAACCAGGTACTTTGAACCTCATTTTACGGGAGACAGCAGGAAGTCCTTTGAGGAGATTGTGGAAGATGTCGAACACGTTATGAAAGAGTCGGTGGAAAAACACAAAATCAGCGATGTTGAGGTCGCTTCCTACCTGTCAAGCGGCGTGGATTCCAGTTACCTGACGTATCTGGGGCAAGTGGACCGTACCTTCACTGTAGGGTTTGACGAGGGTAAATACAGTGAGATTCAGGATGCAAAGGAATTTGCGGCAAGCATCAATATGCAGAACGATGCAAAGGTAATCACGCCCGAGGAATATTGGGACAAATTATCGGATATCCAGTATTATATGGACGAACCGGTGGCGGATCCAGCTGCGATCGCCCTGTATTTTTTGAGCGAAGAGGCTGCCAAGAAGGTAAAAGTTGTACTTTCGGGAGAGGGCTCTGACGAGCTTTTCGGAGGCTATAATATATATTGTGAACCTCTGGAGCATACCGGATTTAATAAGATTCCCATGTGCATCAGAAGAGTGCTTGGTAAGTTTGCGGAGCGTTGTCTGCCAAGAGGAGTGAAGGGGAGAGGATTTCTGATGAGGCACGGCAAGACACTGGAGGAGCGGTATTTTGCAAATGCCACGAATATTTTTACGGAGCGAGAAGCCAGCCGTCTGCTCAAGAAAGGATGTGAGCCCGGAATTCAGAAGGTAACCCGACCACTTTATGAACGGGTAAAGGGAAAAGACCCGGTAACGAAGATGCAGTACGTGGATCTGCATCTGTGGCTTGTGCACGATATCCTGATGAAGGGCGATAAGATGGGAATGGCTAATTCGCTGGAGGTCAGGGTGCCGTTTCTGGACAGGGAGGTGCTGGAACTGGCCGAGACCCTGCCGCTGGATTATAAAGTGCGCGCACCAAGGACTAAGGTGGCTCTGAGGGCGGCCGCAGATAAAGTAATACGGAGTAAGACGGCAGAAAAGAAAAAGCTGGGCTTTCCGATTCCGATCAGAGTTTGGCTGAGGGAAGAGAAGTATTATAATATAGTAAAAAAGATGTTTACATCCGAAGCGGCGGAGAAGTTTTTCAATACAGACATGCTGGTGAAAATGCTGGATGAGCATAAGGATGGTAAGAATACAAATGAGAAAACAGACAACAGCCGTAAGATCTGGACGGTCTATATTTTCCTTGTCTGGTATGACAGATTTTTTGAGCATGGCAAACCGGTGCATCCGGCTATGAGCAGCAGATAGGAAAAGAAGGACAGCTGGCCGAAGCCGATGGCGGCCGGCTGTTTTAAGGTGTCTGTTTTCGTAATATGCCACAAGAATACCTGGCAGAAGTAAACAGATGAGATCTTTTGTAAAAATTCAGGAACAGGGGAGATATCATGAGAAGCAGGACAGTGCAGCCGATTCGAAATAACGGGAGGAAGCGTGCAACGCCGCCGGGCAGAGGCGGCAGTGATGGCAGCAGTATAGAAGCCAGGAGAAAGAGGCCGGACGCAACACGGCCCATGCAGAGCGTTCCGCACTCTCCGCCGCCTGCGGAAAAAAAGGCCGGAAAGAAGAAGTGGGTGAAAAAGGGCATCCGGTATTTTGATTACGATCTGCTGCTGGTGATCATTTTTCTGATGTGTTTTGGTCTGGTGATGCTATACAGTACCAGCGCCTACAGTGCACAGTCAGACTTTGAGAACGATATGTATTATTTTTCCAAGCAGGCGGTCATCAGTGTTTTGAGTTTTGCCGCTATGTTTATAGTATCCAAGATTGACTATCATATATATGGAGCGTTTGCGTTTGAACTTTACATATTCGCTATGATTATGATGGCTCTGGTACAGACACCGCTGGGAATTGAAATATATGGAGCCAGAAGATGGATCCAGCTGCCGGGAAATTTGACGCTGCAGCCATCTGAGATAACCAAGATAGCGGTGATATTGTTTATATCCTATGAATTGTGCAGGCTGGGGAAGAAAATCAATACGAGAGAAGGGCTTGTGAGGATTATGGCATTCGGTGTAATTGCGGCCGGGGGTGTCATGTTTCTGACAGACAATCTAAGTACGGCGATTATTGTGATGGCGATCACCTGCATACTGATTTTTGTAGTTCACCCTAAGACAAAGCCTTTTATCGCGGTGGTGGGAGCATTTACCGCAGTGGCGGTCGTGGGGATTTCCGTGATGGCGGCGACCATTACCACAAGTGAAAACTTTCGTCTGCGCCGGATCATTACATGGCTGGATCCGGAGAACCACGCGGACAAAGGCGGCTTCCAGGTAATGCAGGGGCTGTATGCAATCGGTTCCGGCGGATTTTTTGGAAAAGGTCTCGGAAACAGTACACAGAAACTCGGGGTAATTCCGGAAGTGCAGAATGATATGATCCTATCTATTGTCTGCGAGGAGCTGGGGGTTTTCGGCGCGATTGTGATACTGGTCTTGTTTGGCCTTTTATTGTACAGGCTGATGTTTATAGCCAGAAATGCGCCCGATCTGTACGGTTCCCTGATTGCTACCGGGATTTTTGCCCACATTGCACTTCAGGTAATTCTGAATATTGCAGTTGTTACCAACTTGATTCCTACAACGGGTATTACGCTTCCCTTCATTAGTTACGGAGGGACATCCATCTTGTTTCTGATGACGGAGATGGGGATTGCACTGGGAATATCCAGAAAAATCAAATTGGGTGACGGGTAATTAAAAAAATATCTTTTCATACGATATAAAGTGTGCTATATTAGTATGTAGTATTTAAAACTACATATAATAGATGCGGAATGCACTATTTGTAGTGTGGGAGGATATAATATGAGCTATAAAGTAATTGTAGACAGCTGCGGTGAATTAACGGAAGATATGAAAAAAAGCGGGCTTTTTGAGACCGCTTCCCTGAGTATGGAAGTGGGCGGAGTCCGGATCATAGACGATGAGACATTTGATCAGGCCGATTTTTTGAGACGCGTGGCGGCAAGCCCGGAATGTCCCAAGTCTTCCTGCCCGTCGCCGGAAGAATACATGGAGAGATATCACTGTGAAGCGGACAGGGTTTACGCGGTTACTCTGTCTGCGGAACTGAGCGGGTCCTATAACAGCGCGGAGTTGGGCAGAAAGCTTTACAAAGAAGAATATGGAGAAAAAGACATCTATATTTTCAATTCTCGTTCCGCATCCGTGGGAGAGACCCTGATTGCGATGAAGATACAGGAATGCGAAGACCGGGGAATGACGTTCAAAGAGGTGATTGACACCGTTGAAAGATATATCGCGGGGCAGAATACTTATTTTGTACTTGAGACCCTGGATACCCTCAGAAAAAATGGCAGGCTGTCGGGTATTAAAGCAATCGTGGCAAGCGCCTTGAACATTAAGCCGGTTATGGGTGCAAAACCCGAGGGCATCATCTGCCAGTTGGGACAGGCAAGGGGCATGAAAAGGGCGCTGGCAAAAATGGCGGATCACATAATCGAAGATCTGGAGATGCCGGAGGATAAGATACTGGCGATTTCCCACTGTAACTGTGAGGAGAGGGCGCTGGAAGTACAGCGGATGCTTTTAGAGAAGATTCATGTCAAGTCCAGCTTCATTATAGATACGGCCGGGATCAGCACAATGTATGCAAGCGACGGTGGAATTATAGTTGTGATATAGAAAAGTTTGTGATAAAATGCTGTTAGGCAGTGAGAACGGATAATGTTCTCAAAAAGATACACGAAGGAGTTTAAAGATGAGCCAGGAAAAAGTAGATAGATACAAACAAGAAAAAGCCAACAGGAAGAAAATAGTTAAAAAGCAGAGAATCATGAATGTTGTGCGCAAAACAGTGCTCAGCTTAGCAGTAATAGCTTTAGTCGGATGGCTGGGATACTCGGCATACCAGACACATGAAGCGGGGAAAGAAAGACCTGTAGCTCAGGTAAACTATGACTCCATCAATAATTATATGAGTCAGTTGAGTCAATAGCGGGGGAAGCGCGAAATGTGGGGCCGCCTGAACGGCAAGGTGTGTATGCCTTTTGCAGGGGCGGTATATGTATCAAGATTTGCTAAAATGAAAAAGACGAAAAAGCAGGGCAACCTCGGCAGGCCGTCCGAAATTCTGATGAATTTCGCACGTCCGGCCGAGGCAAAACCGTGATCCGGAATCACGGTTTTGACCCTGCTTTTTCGTCTTTTTCATTTAAGCAAATCTAAGATGCATATACAGCCCCTGCAAAAGGCATACACACCTTGCCGCTCAGGCTGGGTGCATCATAGCGGATTTGTCCGCTGGGGATTACTTAACTGGGCCTCGTGGACGGTGACGAAAGGGGGACGGGGATGGGATCCGTTTGAAACTCCCTCCATCTGTCCCCACTCGAATTAATTCCCCACCAGCCACCACGAATTGAAGAACATCTCCACCTGCCTCCACTCAGATTAATTCTCCCACCGGCCACCACATATTGAAGAAGATCTCCACCTGTTTCCACTCAGATTGATTCCCCCATCAGCCACCACAAATTAAAGAGCAATCCCACCAGCCCCCACCTAAACATAATTTCCCCCACTTCTCTCCATTGCACAAAAATCCCCTATCATCTAATATCCACCCCCACCAATGTCAATCAATCCTCTCCCCAAAGCGCAAGCGTAAACCTCCGCCCAGCCCCGCGCCCCAGCCATTCCCGCCAATTCCCCAAAGGGGAAGCGGCAGTTGTCAGTTTCCGGATGAACACAGCCGGGAAAAGCGGGAATATGGGGGCCAGGGGCGTCTTTGCGGGAGTTAGCCGGACTTAAAGAAAAAAGGCGGAAAACCGGGACAAAAACTGTGATTACAAATCATAGTTTTTCCTTGACTCTGAGATCAAAATCATCAGATTTTGGGCTCAGTGTCAAGGGTGTCCTGGTTTTCCGCCTTTTTTCTTTTAGTCCGGCTTACCCCCGCATACCGCCCCAGGCCCCCATATTCCCGCTTTTCCCGGCGGACTCACCCAACCTCCACTCCCCCTCCCAAGAATTTTTTTGAAAAAAGGACTTGAAAATGGAAGAAGAGTGGTTTACAATGGTGACAAGTGGTAGGAAGTGGTAGTGAGTGGCACAAAGTGGGGAGGAATGTGGAGGCCCACTTAGCAGAAGGGGTTCCGGATGTTATTAGGAGAGTTTAATCATACAATTGATGAAAAAGGCCGACTAATCATCCCAGCCAAGTTACGAGACGATTTGGGAGATAGTTTCGTAATTTGTAATGGCTTGGAGGGTTGCCTTTTTGTCTACTCCATGGACGAATGGAACAAATTCGTTGCCGAACTGGAAACCTTACCACGCATGAGTAAAGATGCCAGAGTATTCAAGCGTTATTTCTTCGGAAGTGCATCAGAAGGCAGTTTTGATAAGCAGGGAAGGGTACTTGTACCTCCGACGCTTAGGAAAGCAGCCGGACTGGAAAAAGATGTTGTCCTCGTGGGAGTTCAGGACCGCGTTGAAATCTGGGATAAGGCACTTTGGGAAGAGCGGAGCATGGTCAGCGAAGAGGATCTGGATGCCATTGCAGAAAGAATGGAAGCAATTGGGATCAGAATCTAAAAGTGATGGCTGCTCTTTTGACAAATGGAGGAATTTATGGCATTCAGGCACACATCAGTTTTACTTGAGGAAACTGTAGACGGTCTGGCGGTAAAGCCGGACGGGATTTACGTTGACGCTACACTCGGCGGGGGCGGACATGCCTTTGAAGTGTGCAGCAAATTAAGCAGCAAGGGGAGTTTTATAGGAATAGACCAGGACGCGGCGGCGATTGAAGCGGCCGGCGCCCGATTACTCGACTTCGGGGAGAGAGTTACAATAATCAGGAGCAATTATTGTGATATGAAGCCGAGGCTCCATGAGATAGGCATTGACAAGGTCGATGGAATTGTTCTGGATCTGGGCGTATCATCTTACCAACTGGATACGGCAGAACGGGGATTTTCCTATCGGACAGATGCACCTTTGGACATGAGGATGGATCAGAGGCAGAAGATGACGGCAAAGGATATTGTCAATGACTACAGCGAATCGGACCTCTACCGCGTGATTCGGGATTACGGGGAAGACAGGTTTGCAAAGAATATTGCAAAGCATATTGTAATCGCACGCGGGAAGGACCCGATCGAAACTACAGGACAGTTGAATGAGATTATCAGACAGGCCATCCCGATGAAGATCCAAAAGACTTCGGGACATCCCTCCAAGAGGACATATCAGGCCATCAGGATTGAACTAAACCGTGAGCTTGATGTACTTCGGGATACGCTGGACGACATGATTGATCTATTGAATCCGGGCGGAAGGATTTGTATCATAACTTTCCATTCACTGGAGGACCGGATTGTCAAGAGTGCGTTTCGGAAGAATGAGAATCCATGTACCTGTCCGAGCCATTTCCCGGTATGTGTCTGTGGAAATGTATCAAAAGGAAAAGTAATTACAAGAAAACCAATTCTGCCGAGTGAGGAAGAACTGGAAGAAAACAGCCGTTCCAAGAGCGCAAAACTGCGGATATTTGAACGGAGCCTGTACATCCCATCAGGAAGTAGGGAGCCTGATGAGGGTTAAGCTTCCGATTGTGGGGAAGCTACATTTATTAAGGAGTATAGCAAATAGAGCTCCGTCAGGAAGGGGAGAGCCTGGCGGAACAGCATCAAGGAAAGGGGCAGACGAATATGGCTGCAAGAAGACAAGTTACCGCATACAGAAGATCAGACAGCATGAATAGCAGCCATAGACAGGCATATGTTTATGGGAATACAGTACGCCAGCCGGAAGTCCTGCCAAAGAGAATGCCGGAGGAGCGGCCTCAGCGTCCGGAAAGGACAAGCCGCCAAGTGCGAAAAAACCGGAAAAGAGCAATGAATATGAGCCCCGCTTATGCGGTATTTCTGGTAGCAGCAGCAGTCTGTGCAGTTTTTATATGCGTTGCATATCTGAAACTGCAGTCAGACATTGTAAACAGGTCAGAGAATATTTCAGCGCTGCAGGAGAAGCTTGCAGACCTGACAGACGAGAATGATACGGCGTATAACGCAGCGGCGGACTCCGTAAATCTGGAGGAGATACGCAGCAAAGCCATGAATGAGATGGGAATGGTATATGCGGCGCAGGGCAATGTAGTGGAGTATGAGAGCCCTACAAGCGATTATGTAAAGCAGTACAATGACATACCATCTGACGGTGTTCTGGCGAAATCCAGAGACGTATCAGATTAAGGATAACAACTATGGCAAAACGTAAAAGAAAAAACCGATTTCAATTTTTAACTAAAAAATTTCCGAAGAGGATGCAAAAAAAGCTGGTAATGCTGTTCATGGCAATCATACTGGCTTTTATTGTTCTTGTAGGGAGAATTACTTATATTAATGCCTCTAAGGGGAATAAATATACCAAGATTGTACTTGACCAGCAGGAGTATGACAGCAGAGTAATCCCTTATAAACGGGGAGATATTGTGGACCGCAACGGTACCAAGATCGCTACCAGCGAGAGAGTATACAATGTCATCCTGGATGTAAATGTGATGGTATCGGACGATGATTATATAGAACCCACCATTAAAGTGCTGGAAGACTGTTTTGGAATCAAGGAATCAGAGATCCGGACCCTTATAAAGGAAAAGCCGGAAAGCAGGTATGAAATACTGGCAAAGGGCGTATCCTACGAGAAGGCAAAGGAATTCGAGGCGATCGAGGAAGATAAGAAAAAGAATCCGAATGTCAAGGGAATCTGGCTGGAAGACGATTATAACCGGTCATATCCTTACAACTCCCTGGCCAGTGATGTGGTAGGATTTACCGTATCCGGTAATCAGGGCGCGGTCGGAATTGAGAGCGCATACAATGCGATTCTGAACGGGACCGATGGCCGTGAATATGGATACTTTGACAGTAAATCCACGGTAGAGCGCACGGTGAAGCCGGCAAAGAATGGCAGCACGGTCGTATCCACTATTGATATGACGCTGCAGAGTATTGTGGAACAGAGTATTAGAGAATTCAACGAGGCACATACCGGACAGGAGCGGGAAGGGGAACCCGGAAGTAAGAATACAGCAGTCATAATCATGAACCCCAATACAGGGGAGATTCTGGCCGAGGCATCTTATCCGAATTTTGACCTGAATAATCCCAGAGACCTGACGGGATTATATTCTGAAGAGCAGCTGAAAGAAATGTCGGATGATGAACAGCTTGAAGCAATGAATGCGCTGTGGAGGAATTTCTGCGTCAGCGATGCGTTTGAGCCCGGTTCCACGGCAAAGCCTTTTACGGTTGCGGCAGGACTGGAAACGGGAGCGTTAAAGGGGGATGAGAACTATGTCTGCGGCGGCTATCTGCATGTCGGAGATTATGATATCCATTGCCATCTCCGGACGGGTCATGGGCCGGAAACAGTAGAACAGGCAGTGGCAAATTCCTGCAATGTGGCACTGATGCAGATGGCTGAGTCCATAGGAATCAAGGATTTTACCAGGTATCAGCATATTTTCGGATTCGGTGAATATACCGGGATAGACCTGCCAGGAGAAGCCTCTACGTCACCTCTTGTCTATACGGAAGAGACAATGGGAATTACAGACCTTGCCACCAATTCCTTTGGGCAGGGATTTAATGTGACCATGACGCAGATGGCGGCAGCATTTTCCTCTCTGGTCAACGGAGGGTATTACTATGAACCCCATGTAGTAAAACAGATTCAGGATGAAAGCGGAAAAGTCATTGAGACCAAGGATCCGGTACTTCTTAGAAAGACAGTTTCTTCGGAAACATCGACCACGGTCAAACAATATATGAAGGCGGTTATGACTACCGGAACAGGTCAGGGCGCCGCAGTGGAGGGCTATGATATCGGAGGAAAAACCGGTACTGCCGAGAAACTGCCGCGTGATCAGGGAAAGTATCTGCTATCCTTCATAGGGTACGCTCCGCAGGAGAATCCGGAGGTCGTTGTATATGTGGTCATAGACGAGCCAAACGTACCGGATCAGTCCACCAGCACCTATGTTCTGGAGCTGTCAAACAAAATTATGGCGCAGGCATTTCCTTATCTTGGTATTACAACAATGGAGGGGTATACTGCAGCTACGGTAGGAACCGTACAGGAGGGCACACAGCCCCAGCAGACGGAGTACGAGAATTTTGATTCTGCCTATGAGGATACTTATGATAATGCAGACGGCTCCTATATAGATGAAAATTACAATCCGGACCTGGATGACTGGGCGGCCGGTCAGCCAACGGAATAGAATACGCATAACCTTACAAAAGATGTAATATGTTATAAAAATGTCTTTTGTAAGGTTATTTATTTATGAAGAACAAAACATATAATAAAAGGAAGATACTTGTCGTATTCTGCTGTGCATCCGTCATTTTGCTGGCACTGATCGGCCGCCTTGTATATCTCATGGTATTCGACGCAGAATACTACCAGAAAAAAGCGGAATCACTTCACGAAAGAGAGCGGGAGATCAAAGCGGCCAGGGGAGAAATCGTGGACAGAAATGGGACAGTGCTTGCCACAAATAAGACGGTCTGTACGATTTCCGTAATACACAATCAGATAGAAGATCCGGAACTGGTAATCCAGACGCTGATGAAAGAGCTGGAGCTGGATGAGGAGACTGTGCGCAAAAGGGTTGAAAAAGTTTCTTCGATGGAAAAAGTAAAAACAAATGTGGCCAAAGAAGTGGGGGACAGAATCCGCAATTATAATCTGTCCGGCGTTAAGGTGGACGAAGATTTTAAGCGTTATTACCCCTACGATGAGATTGCCTCAAAGGTGCTGGGATTTACAGGCGGTGATAACCAGGGAATTATCGGGCTGGAAGTGAAGTATGAAGAGTACCTCAAAGGAATAAATGGGACGATCCTGACTGTGACGGATGCGAGGGGAATCGAACTGGAGGGAATCGCGGAGGACCGGATCGAACCTGTGGCGGGAAATACACTGCAGATAAGCCTGGATTACAATATTCAGTCTTTCTGTGAGCAGGCGGCCCTGAAGGTAAAAGAAGAAAAACAGGCGGACAGCGTTTCCGTGTTGATGATGAATCCCCAGAACGGTGAAATACTGGCAATGGTAAATGTTCCGGAATTTAATCTGAACGAGCCGTATATACTAAATACAGGGACAGATATGGACACGTTGACGGACGAACAGAAACAGGAAGAGCTCAACCGTATGTGGAGAAATGGATGCATCAACGACACATATGAACCAGGTTCTGTATTTAAGATAATTACGGCTTCTGCATGTCTTGAGGAAGGCGTTGTCAGTCTTAGTGATAACTTCTCATGCCCTGGTTACAGAGTCGTGGAGGACAGAAAGATACGCTGTCATAAGGTGGGAGGCCATGGCGCCGAGACCTTTGTACAGGGGATACAGAACTCCTGCAACCCTGTATTTATCGATATCGGGCTCAGGCTCGGTTCCGATAAATTCTATGATTATTTTAAACAGTTCGGCCTCCTTAGCCTGACAAATGTTGACCTGCCGGGGGAGGCTGGAACCATTATGCATAAGAAGGAAGATATCGGTACGGTGGAACTGGCCACAATCTCCTTTGGGCAGTCATTCCAGGTTACACCGATTCAGCTGGCGACAACAGTCAGTTCCCTTGTAAACGGCGGCAGGAGGGTAACACCGCACTTAGGGATGGCAGTACTGGATAAAGAGGGGAATGAGATCGAAAAATTAAAGTATAAAGAGAAGAAGGGGATTGTGTCTGAGGAGACTTCCGCAACCATGAGGATGCTTCTGGAAAGCGTTGTATCAGAAGGATCAGGTAAGAATGCCTATATCGAAGGCTATACCATCGGCGGCAAGACTGCGACATCACAGACACTGCCCAGAAGCGCTAATAAGTATATTTCATCTTTTTTAGGATTCGCGCCTGCAGAAAATCCACAAGTGCTCTGCATGGTACTGATCAATAACCCGCAGGGCGTATATTATGGAGGAACAATCGCCGCACCGGTGGTACGCAGCATTTACGATAATGTCCTGCCGTACCTGGGGATAGAAAAAAAGGAAATCGCACAGGATGAGGCAGAAAAGAACGGTACAGGGGAAGAGGATATGGCGGATTAAGCAGAAAAATGAAGGAGTTCTGTGAGGGGACAAGAGAGAGTTTTGGTTGAAAAACAGCAGCCAATGAGGTATACTGAATGAGGTGTTCTGCTGCGGGCCGGGAGGACACGAAAGTAGTTAGAATATGGAGCGAATTTCCGTTAACAAAAGAGATGAAGAGGTGTGTGTATGAGTTATCATTTAGCGATTCCGGTATTGATTTCATTTGTATTGAGTTTACTCATGGGACCAGTGGTAATACCGTTTCTTAGAAAACTGAAGATGGGGCAGACCGAGAGAACGGACGGCGTACAGTCTCATTTGAAAAAAGCAGGTACCCCGACGATGGGCGGTGTCATTATCCTTGGCAGCGTGATCATTACCTCCCTGTTTTATGTGAAGGATTATCCCAATATCATTCCGATTTTGTTTTTAACCATAGGCTTTGGACTGATTGGATTTTTGGATGACTATCTGAAAGTGGTAATGAAACGGTCCGATGGGCTGTATCCGAAACAAAAGATGGCGCTTCAGATTGTGGTGACCGCAATCTTTGCCTACTATATTATAAAGGTCGCAAAGATTCCGCTTACGCTGCTGCTTCCGTTTTCGGGCGGCAGGTACTGGGATATCGGCTGGGTCGCGATCCCGCTTATGTTTATTGCGGTGATTGGAACCGTAAACGGCACAAATTTTACGGACGGCCTGGATGGCCTGGCTTCCAGTGTAACCGTGCTGGTAGCGACATTTTTTACCGTTGTGGCAATTGGAACGAAGAGCGGGGTGGAACCGATTACCTGTGCGGTAGTGGGAGCACTGCTTGGATTCCTTCTATTTAATGTATATCCTGCCAGCGTGTTCATGGGAGATACGGGTTCCCTGGCACTGGGAGGTTTTGTCATTGGAACGGCATATATGATGCAGATGCCGCTGTTTGTTATCATCGTAGGCCTGATTTATCTTATAGAAGTGGCTTCGGTCATGATCCAGGTCACCTATTTTAAAAAGACGGGCGGAAAAAGATTCTTTAAAATGGCGCCGATCCATCATCACTTTGAATTGTGCGGATGGTCTGAGACGAGGGTGGTTGCCGTATTCTCCATTGTGACGGCGATCCTGTGTCTGATCGGGCTGATGGGGGTATAAATCATGGACTTAAAAGAAAAAAATGTACTGGTGTTCGGCTCAGGGATCAGCGGAGTGGCGGCAAGCCGTCTGCTTCTGAAAAAGGGCGCCAACGTGATCCTTTATGACGGCAACGCGTCTCTGGACGAGAAGCGGATAAGGGAAGAAATCCTGGATGGTATAAAAGGCAGCGTTAAAATGATACTTGGGGAGCTTCCGGAAGAGGTTCTGGAGACACTGGATCTCATCGTTATGAGTCCGGGCGTGCCAACGGATCTTCCTGTTGTAGACCGGATGAGAGAAAAGAATATTCCTGTATGGGGCGAGATTGAGCTGGCCTATGTTTCAGGGAAGGGTGATGTGCTTGCCATAACCGGTACCAATGGAAAGACGACCACCACAGCGCTTCTCGGGGAAATCATGAAAAATTACAGGGACAGCACTTTTGTGGTGGGGAATATAGGAAACCCTTATACAGATATTGTTCTGGACACCAGGGCAGATTCGGTGATTGTGGCAGAGATGAGCAGTTTTCAGTTGGAGAGCATACATACCTTCCGTCCGAAAGTAAGTGCTGTTCTCAATATTACGCCGGATCATCTCAACCGGCACCACACGATGGATGCCTATATTGCAGCAAAACTGAATGTAGCGAGAAACCAGACCGGGGAAGATACATGTGTTCTGAACTATGAGGACGAGGTGACAAGAGGTTTTGCGGAAAAAGTGAACGCAAAGGTTCTATATTTCAGCAGCCAGCGTAAACTAGAGAAGGGAATATATCTGGAAGATGGCAGCATTGTCTGCAGTATAGATGGGACACCGGCGGCGGTATGCTATATAGATGAATTGAAGCTTCTGGGCACACATAATCATGAGAATGTAATGGCTGCGGCAGCTATGGCTGCGGCGTATGGAGTGCCGATGGAGATTATTCGGAAGACCGTGAAGGAATTCCCAGGGGTAGAGCATCGGATCGAGTTCGTTGCGGAAAAGAACGGTGTTGCATACTATAACGATTCCAAGGGAACCAATCCGGACGCTGCTATTAAAGGTATTCAGGCGATGAAGCGCCCCACACTGCTGATTGGGGGCGGATATGACAAGGAATCCTCCTATGATGAATGGATTCAGGCCTTTGGCGGCAAAGTAAAAAAACTTGTGCTGCTGGGAGCGACAAGAGAAAAGATTAAGGAGACTGCAGAACGTCTTGGTTTCTGCGATATCATTCTTGCAGATACCTTTGAGGAGGCAGTGGAAACCTGCGTAAAATATGCGCTGCCCGGTGACGCTGTACTTCTGTCGCCTGCATGCGCAAGTTGGGGAATGTTTAAGAATTATGAAGAACGTGGAGATAAATTCAAAGAACTTGTAAATCAGTTATAAGGAGTGAATTTATATTGGAGCGTCCTGCTAAAAAGAAGCGGTATGATTATACACTGCTAATTGTTGTGTTACTTCTGGTGATCATAGGGCTGGTTCTTCTGTACAGCACCAGTGCCTATAATGGGCGGGTAAAATTCCACGATTCTTTTTATTACCTGAAAAAACAGGGATTTGCAACTGTACTGGGATTGGTTGGCATGATGATCGTGGCGAAAATTGACTATCACAAATGGGTACCCCTGGCAGGCCTGGGCTACCTGACGGCGATACTGTTATCGGTTGCAGTTATGTTTATAGGAGACGAGTACAATGGGTCCAAAAGATGGCTGTCTTTAGGGCCTGTTTCATTTCAGCCGTCGGAATTTGCGAAGGTTGCCGTCATTTTGTTTTTGGCCTGCCTGGTTACGAAAAATGCAAAGAAAATGGGGAAACTTACGACGCTCATAAAGGTAATGGTCCCAGTCCTCCCCGTAGTAGGGCTGGTTGGAGCCAGCAACCTCAGTACTGCGATTATTATTATGGGAATTGCAGCGGTACTGATCTTCGTGGCAAGCCCTAAATACGCGCAGTTTGTCTGGATGATCGTGGCCGCCGGTGGATTTATGGGTATCTTTCTGGCATTGGAAAGCTACCGTCTGGAACGGCTGGCCATCTGGAGGAATCCGGAGCTTTATGAAAAGGGTTATCAAACCCTGCAGGGCCTGTATGCCATCGGTTCAGGCGGTCTGTTCGGCAGGGGCCTGGGTGAAAGCGTACAAAAACTGGGATTTCTGCCTGAAGCACAGAACGACATGATATTTTCCATTATATGCGAGGAACTGGGCCTTGTGGGGGCAAGCCTGATTATTCTGCTTTTCCTGATTCTGATCTGGCGTTTTTTTGTCATAGCAACCCGCGCCAAGGATCTGATGGGGGCCCTGATTGCCGCCGGCGCAATGGCGCATATGATGATTCAGGTGATCCTGAATATAGCAGTTGTAACGAATTCGATACCGAATACTGGAATAACGCTTCCCTTTATCAGCTACGGAGGCACATCCGTTATGTTCCTGCTTTTGGAAATGGGGCTTGTGCTGAGTGTTTCCAATCTGATAGAATAGGGCAGAGAATACAAAGCAGCTCAAAGGGCATCCCGTAACACATGCCCTTACGGGCGGGTCTGCGGTAAACCGCAGATTATGGTAAGGAGGACGACAGATGAAACGTAAAAAAAAGAGCAGACGTGAAAGATATGAAGAATACGATGACGAGGCATATATAAACGAAGTATTATATAAGGAAGGATACCGTCCGCCGGAGCGTAAAAAGAAAAAACGGCGGGGAGTATTTCTTGGACTGCTAACATTTATTCTTGGTATTGTGATTATTGTATTTGCCTTTCTGCTTCTTTTTCATATACAAAAGATCGAGGTCAAAGGTAACAAGTACTGCACGGAAAATGATGTCATCGGCTGGCTCAGGGAAGACAAGTATGCCGTGAATTCGGTTTACGTCTGGTGGAAGTATAATAAGGCAGATGTGAAACAGCTGCCGGTGGTAGAGTCCTCAAAGATCTCGTTCAGGGCCCCCTGGGCCATACGGGTTACCGTGAAAGAAAAGGAGATAAGCGGTTATATTGACTATAACAACCAGTACCTTTACTTTGACAAAGACGGTACGGCTGTGCTGTCCACTGCGGAGAAGATAGATTCGGCGGCTTATATAGAGGGCATGGAAGTGGATGCTTCTAAGGTGAAGCTGGGCAAGGTTCTGCCGGTTTCCGATAAGAATGTATTTAAGCGTATTGTGGAGATCTCACAGCTGCTGGTAAAGTATGAGCTCTCGCCGGACCGGATTACCTGCTCGGGAAGCGACCTGAACTTGTATTTTGGCAATGTTGAGGTGTTGCTGGGCAAGACTAATTACGAAGTACGGCTCGCGCAGGTGCCGCCGATTCTGCAGAAACTGACAGAACAGTATCCGGACAAGCAGGGCACCCTGCATCTGGAAAATTATGATGCCGCTGACAAGGCGGTACGTTTCGTGCCAAAAGAAGCCCAGGAAGGTGCACAGACAGATGAACAGGACGACGGGCAGGCGCCGGAAGGGCAGGAAGAGGGACAGGATGACGGACAGAATGCAGCGGAACCACAGGATTCACAGAACCAGGATTCGGCTCCGGAAACAGAAGATCCTCAGGAGCCATAGGGGACAGAATCGGCCAGGGAGTAAGGAAGGGGCGCTGAACTGCGGTACCGGCAACGTGGAAGATGTTTCCAGAACCCCGTAAAAAAAGCCTTCCAGGAGCCTGGCAAAAGAAAATTAAAGGCCCGTGAATTGAATAAAAAAATCAGAAAATACACAAATATCTATTGATTATTTACCGAAAAGACTATATTATATACTTATTGAATTATATCGTTCAAGCATAAGGGATGTATAAAATAATATTAATAGGACGACAAAGGAGGAAATACTCTTGTTAGAAATTAAAACCAACGAATCAGAAGCAGCTGCAAGAATCATTGTTATCGGAGTCGGCGGCGGCGGGAATAACGCAGTAAACCGCATGATCGATGAGCAGATTGCAGGTGTCGAATTTATAGCGATTAATACAGATAAACAGGCACTCCAGTTATGTAAAGCACCAACTTTAATGCAGATAGGCGAGAAGCTCACAAAGGGGCTCGGTGCTGGTGCGCAGCCCGAAGTAGGGGAGAAGGCTGCAGAGGAGAGCTCAGAAGAGATATCTGCCGCACTGAAAGGCGCTGACATGGTATTCGTAACATGTGGTATGGGCGGCGGAACAGGAACAGGAGCAACTCCGGTCGTTGCACGTATCGCAAAAGAACAGGGCGCACTGACGGTAGGTGTTGTTACAAAGCCCTTCCGTTTTGAATCGAAGACCCGTATGGCCAACGCCCTTGCGGGGATTGACAAGTTAAAAGAGAACGTGGATACGCTGATTGTCATTCCGAATGACAAGCTGCTTGAAGTAGTGGACAGAAGAACTACAATGCCGGAAGCCCTGAAGAAGGCGGACGAAGTGCTACAGCAGGGTATTCAGGGTATTACCGACCTGATCAATGTGCCATCACTGATCAACCTGGACTTCGCGGATATTCAGACCGTCATGAAGGACAAAGGTATCGCACATATCGGTATCGGTGCGGGCCGCGGAGACGACAAGGCACTGGAGGCTGTAAAGCAGGCTGTTGCCAGTCCGCTCCTGGAGACAACCATCCAGGGAGCGTCCCACGTTATTATCAATATTTCAGGAGATATTACGCTCATGGATGCATCCGATGCTGCCGAGTACGTTCAGGAACTCGCAGGAGAGAATGCAAATATCATCTTCGGTGCTATGTATGATGATTCCAGATCCGATGAGGCAACAATTACTGTTATCGCAACCGGCTTACATAACGTAGGCGGCAGCTCTTCCAAGTTAAAAGCAAGACTGGAAGGACAGCAGAAGGTGGGATCGATTCTTCCGTCAGGCGATGTGGTAAGCAGAAGCGCTATTGATCCGGAGCGCAGAACAGCATCTCCGAGACCGGCGGGCAGACCGGCAGGCGGCACAATGCCGACCCTGGATCAGCCGAGAACACCGTCCAGTAAAGTAAAAGAGCAGTCCATTAAGATTCCGGATTTCTTTAAGAAATAAAACCGGACAGGCTGATTACAATAAGAAAAAACAGGCAGGAGCCCCGCGGAGCCCCTGCCTGTTCTTTCTACAGGAAATTCTCAGG
>OBZW01000181.1_pt1 | contig 59411 bp, 50 predicted proteins | sample 1477021 | NCBI WGS metagenome assembly OBZW01 (sample SAMEA2580262, study PRJEB22360) | human gut metagenome | biome: human gut; feature: human-associated habitat; material: faeces | place: Denmark | collected 2008/2010
AATTAGCGAAGGCGGCTGCGGATCCCAGAAGCAGCCCAATCATGGCCTTGTATCCGGTTCCACATAGGATACCGATCATTCCGGCCACTATAATATAAAGAATATAGATAGCTGCTAACTTCCCGCTCTTATTGTCTTTCATTTTTCTCGTCCCTTTCTAAAGCCTATATGCAGTTATCTTTCGAATATAAGATTCCTCACCCTCTCCCATTTTATACTTTTTAGACGTCTATATTAATATGATCATATTCTAACATTTTCAATATGCAGTAAATAGTAAATTATGCTCACTTCATATCGAAGAAATTTGTTTAAAATTAGGACATCACGCCTTTTCGAGTGTGATATTCTTGTTAAAATGTAACAACGCTCGCAAAGTATAACTTCTTATTATATAGTAAACATTATATAATACTCTGCTTACTTCGGTCACCTTGTTGGTAATTTTATTTTAGTACATTTTATCTGATAGATCAATTCAATTTATAATAAAAATCATTCCATAATAGAATGATTGTTACTGTTCAGACCGTGCCATGCACCCCGCTGCACGACATCGGAGCCGATGATGTGATGGTCTCAGGGTAGGTGCCGTTACTGTGCAAGCCCACAGGGTGTGAACAGTAACGTATGATTTATAAGGAGTATTCCATACCACGCCCTATCTGATCCACAGGCAAAACAGCCCAATCCTCACTCACTGCTTAGGCAGGCATGTTTCATACTTCCAAGTTAAATATATGGCTTGATAGAAATAGGTCGGAGACTTTACTTTAAGTTCCGGCCTATTACATATTCTATAATAATCTATCCTGTATGAACCTGCCGGTTTATCTAAAAATAGGCACGGTTCAAGACCCTGCGCATATATAACGGCCCGTCCACATTTCATTGTGCATTTTGTTTAATAAACAGCAAGAGCTCTATTAATTATTATATATTTTTCCATGCATTCGGCGCAATTCTCATTTGTACATAGTATTATTCCATAATCGAATTGCATGCATAATGGCACTTTTATATAATACTTAATATATGAAGAACTTTCTACTGTCTGATTTTATTCTATTTGCTTAAGTATTATTTAGGAATATCACATCATATAATTTAGTATACACAGGAAACTTATCACGCATGAATCACGGAGGTACGGTCTATGACCCTTTCGCAGATAATGTATTTTTTAGCGGTTGTAAAATACAAAACCTTTACACAGGCAAGTGATGAACTGTACATATCTCAATCTTCTTTATCCAAACAAATTAAAGCACTAGAACTTGAACTTGGACATACTCTTTTTAACAGAGAAGCGAAAGAAAATACTTTAACTGCTGAAGGTGAGCGTTTTTTAGTCTATGCAAACAAGTTTTCCAAAGATTATGCCGCTATGATGTCCGACTTAAACCAAATGAATGGTGATTCCTACAAAAGCCCATTGGTTTTAGGTGTGCTGCCCATTATCAATGAGTATAATCTAAACGATGATATTGTTTTATTTCAAAAGTTAATTGCTTCTTCCAACAGCTATGTGAACCTGCTCGAAAGAGAGCAGGAAGAACTGGTAAATATGCTCCAGTTCAGACAGATCGATGCCGCTATCATCCGCATGGATTCACTGGATTTGTCCAAATATGAATATATTACATACATGGAGGAACCGTTGGTGATTATATATCCCGACCAGATGGAAGAACTGAATAAAGAATATGTCACGCTGGAGGAACTCGCCGATTATCCAATTATATGCTTTGACAAATCCTCCTCACTTCACAGAACCATTAAACATCTTTTCCACGAAAGAGGACTGTATCCAAAGTTCTCTTATATTTTTAAACATCATGAGCAGATTCTGTCCATGGTAAATGCAAATTTTGGCGTTGCTGTTATTCCCGGCAATTTAGTATCCACCTCAATGTTTCCCAATATCAGGGTTACACACTTTAAGAAGCCTGTCACATCAAAGATCTGTCTGGTGCGACCCAAAAATGTACCTATTACAGAGCCTTTGAATCTGCTCTTTCAGTATTTCGAGTCAACTTATCATGAGGCGAACAAAGAATAATGCCGTGGTTCTTATGATCACATTATAGCAGAGGATTTCTAGGATTTCCAACATTAAAATCTGCAAATTTGTATGAAATCCTGCACTTTCGGGAGATTTGTCTGGGAGTGTCGGGAAAACATACAGAATTAAAATATTTGATTGGAGCTTTTTCCCCATTTTTTATGATTCTCTATAACAGGGTGTGACCTGCATTACTTTCACACCCTTCCGCCTTTCTCTCCCGGTACTTAGCTAAAGATATCTATTCGCTTTCCTCCCCGAGCAGCCTCTGCAGTAGATCTCCGCACTTCTCAAGGACGATCTCGAGCTGCTCTGGCCTAAGCTTTTCCACATGGATTCCGCACGAACATACTACCGTACAATTTTGGGCCTTCGCCAACGCTTCCGAAAACAGCCGGGCGATGATATCATCTTTATGTCCTGCCCCAGTAAGTACTGAGGTAGTAACCCCGATGCCTTCACCTGTAAGGCTCGGCCTGGCAACCGTCATCACAACACTGCCTGCGTGCGGTGTGTCCCCGCCATATACAGCCAAAGTATAATCTTTGCCCATCCGTATGGCTTCACAAATAATAGAAAGGCCGTCAAATAATTCTTCTTTTAACACTCTTCTCCCGCCCCCATCCACGGCACGAATTTGTCATAGGTGATCCCGAACTGCATCAGCACTTTTCCAACAATATGGTTTATCTGATCCGCAATCGTCCCAGGCCGGTTATAAAATGTCAGCAGCGGCGGAACAATCACACACCCCATGTCTGCCGCCTCCTTTAGATTTCTGATATGGATCTTGCCCAATGGCATCTCTCTGGGAACAAGAACGACTTTGCGCCCCTCCTTCATACAGACATCAGCTGCGCGGAGAATCAGATTCTCCGCATATCCCGCCGCAATTCCGGCAAGCGTCTTCATACTGCACGGCATGATAATCATGCCGTCAGTCACAAAAGAGCCGCTGGATATACAGGCCGCCATATTATGCTCATCATGAATATGATCTGCTATTTTCACTAACTCTTCTATCGGAATGCTGCTCTCCAGTTCCCAGGTAATCCTTGCCGCCTCACTCAAAATTAAGTGCACTTCACAGTCTTCTATACTTTTCAACGCCTTTAACAGGTAGCAGCTCATCTCCACACCTGTGGCCCCGCATACTCCTACTGTTATTCTCATGCTGCCACCACTGCCTTTTTAAAGTCTTTACGGTCGCAAATCAATGAAACAAGCACGCCGAACACCAGCGCCCAGAATGCGCTTCCGATATTTAAAATGCTTACGCCGGACACACCAATGATCAGGGAAAAGAAGGCGCCGGTTTTGTACCGCCCGCTTTTAAAGCCATCCCGGAATGCACCGATCAGGACATTAATCATGGCAAGGCCTGCAACCGTATACACAAGGCTTAACGGAATCAGATTGATAAATGCCATGGCAAAAGAACTAAGTACGCCAAACACGATAAAGATTGCGCCATTGACAACCGACGCCGCATATCTGCCCTCCTTTGGACCGGATTCTTCCGAAGCACAGATTGCCGTCATGGGCCCTGCAATATTGGCATTATGTCCACCAAACAGACCTGTGCAGATTCCTCCGATACCACTTAAAATTGTCATACTGTTGGCTGGCACCTTATAGCCCTTTGCCTCCATAACGCCCATTGCCTGTGCCCCTTCCGCACCGATTACCAAAGCTGCAATCGGAACCGCACATGACAGGATCAGAGATGGCTCGAAGGAAGGTTTTACAATGTGGGGGGCAATATATGTGATTTCATTCATAGAGCCGCTGAATCCGCCAGTTACAACCACTGTAACAATACCGACAATCAATGCTGCCAGTACACCCGGAAACTTCTTAATAAAACATGGTACAATAAAAAATGCCAGCACTGCCAGACCGCATATTAACGTATCTGACTGTGTATATGTAACGATATTCACGCCAAACTTCAGCATACACCCTGCCACCATCGCCATTACGATTTCCATCGGCAATATTTTAATAATCTTCCCGACCAGGCCAGTCAGACCCAATATTAAAACGATGATACCAGCCAGAATGAACGCCCCTGCAGCCTGCGGGAACGTATATCCTGCAAGAGCCGTAGCCATCAATGTCGCCGCCGAAATTGCATAGGCGCCGCAGATCGGCATTTTATAATACAGCGACAAAAAACAGCCGATCAATCCGCCGAACACATAGATGCCAAACAGCCAGCTTGCCGTGTCCCTGGCAGAGAAGCCAACAGTAGTTGCTGCGCTGATAACAACCATTGCAGGTCCTGTACACCCGAAAATGGACGCAATCAGTCCGCTGCCAATTGTGCCCGCATTTAAACTCTTCGGCAAATCTTTAAGGCCCGCCCTTAGTCCAGGCCCTTCTTCTATAAATTTCATGATTACCCTCCTAAATAAGTATTGATTTCTTTCCTCTTTTTTCTGCGGAGTATACGGCAGGCTTTTATAACCTAAGCCTGCAATATTCCCCGCGGTCTCTTAAAATTTTTATCCCTTTATAATCTTAAAATCCATATTTTTTCCAGTTCTCAAGTACATGCTTCTGCAGTTCCTCTGGATATCCTCTGAAGGATGCTTCTACAGGCTGCTGCTCTTTCGGCCACTTGTGGAAAGGTGTCAGGCAGTTATAAATAACCCGGGTAGAAACGGATTTGCTCTTCTCATCCGCACTTAAATATGCAACAAGCGGGAAGATGTACTGATCCGGTATCACAATCCTTCTGTCCGGATGATGTCTGGTAGCTATTGCCCATACAAGCTGTTTCAGATCACTTGGATCAATGTCGTCATCCACAACCACGACCTTTGGCATATAGGACCCGCCTTTTGATGCAAATACAGCCTTTCCGATCTCCAGAGCCAGCTGCTCATCGTCTTCTGTCTGTCGGTTTCTGTCTACGGAAACAACGAACCAGTGGGTTGCGGTCTCCATAGGAATGAAGCATTCCTTTATCGGGAATCCCTGTTTCTGCAGTACATTCTGAATGCTTGCCGCAATACTGATTCCCCAGTTGGTGTGATTTTCTTCAGTAGGAACGCCTGCCACACACAGCGGCATAATCGGATTATCCCGGTATGTCATAGCGGACGCCTTAAAGCACGGAACTGTCTTGCTGCGGCCTGACCATACATATCCGCCATACTCACCCATCGGGCCTTCCGGAACCATCTCATCCAGAGATGCAAAGCCTTCAATTATAATCTCAGAAGAAGCAGGTACAAGTAAATCATTTGTCTCACACTTGACCACATCAACAGCTTCACCATACCAGCCGCCGATCATTTCACCCTCATTCACTCCGGAAGGAAGCGGATATCCTGCGATCATAGCAATGGCAGGATCTACGCCCAGACAAAGTGCATATGGCATTTCCTTGCCAATCTTTTTCCACTCGGCATAAATCTTACCAAAATCCTGTGTCGGAATTACCACACCGGCAATGGTCTGCGGTCCGTCAAGCATTGCACGTGATATAGCCCAGTTAACCCATGAGCCATCTGGTGTCTGAGCAATGAAAATTCCATAAGTATTGATGTAACGCCCTCCGTCTCCATAATGAATGTGAGGCACCGGAAGCTTTGTCAGGTCAATCTCTTCGCCAAACAGCTTGTTTTGCTTACATGCGCCTGTTTCAACAAGACGCGGGGCAATGGGCTCTACATCCGGAAGGCGTGACCATTTTTCAACAAGTGCAGGGCCAGAAGTATCAGCAGGCAATCCAAGAGAAAGTGCCACACGTTTAAATGGATGTTCCTTATCAGGGCTCAACCCCACCGGCGCTCCCAGTACCTCAAATCCTGGTGTGCATTCCTTAATATTCTTAAAAAGCGGAGCCGGTGACGGCAGGTCATAGGCATGTCTGGTAATAGCGCTCATTTCCATATTCCAGTCCACTTCCTGCTCTACTGTAACAATTTCCCCACACTCCCTCAGCTTTTCCACATATTCCCGGAAACTTTTAATTGGCTGCATAAAATTTGTCCTCCTTTAAAATTGAATTTGTTTGTTGATTAAATAGTATCATCCACACAGACAAATGAACACTTTACATATTTTATCGTTTCATAACCAAAATCAATAGTTCATAAATTTTATGGAAGCATAACTAAAATTTATACCTTTTTTACTGCAGCGTATCTGCAGTTCTGCCCGCAAAGCGCCAGTCTATGAGGAATTGCTGGGAACCTCCTATTCTGACCGCTGCTGCCGGGCCGTCCCCTGAACACTGATCTGGGAACGTTCCCCATCTGCACCGCAATGATCACTCTGGAAAAAACAGTTCTGGTATGCTATCCTAAATTCGTAAGAAATAGCAGCAGTATACGATTCTAAGTTCTTAAGAAACACACACCATGTACGATATTTAATTCGCAGGGAACAAAATCACCAGATACAAAGGACGAGGGGGAAATAGAATGAACAGCAACCAATTGTACCATTTTAAGACGATTGCGGAATGCGGCAACATCACCAAAGCGGCTGAAGTGCTCTACATCACACAGCCAGCCTTAAGCACATCCTTAAGGAAGCTGGAGGAAGAGGTTGCAAGACCGCTGTTCATACGAGAGGGCCGGAATCTCAGATTAACAGAGAATGGCAAGGTTCTGCTAAACTATGCCCAGATCGTCACAGACGCCATTGAGCGTGCGGAGGAATACTTTAGTGTACACGAGGATTCCCAATCGGTGAACCTGTACCGCATAGGCGGTGTGGCGGGAAACCTGCTGACCGAAGAATGTTTTACCATGGAAGGTTTCCGTCTGAACTGTCTGCTTGTCTCCAACCAGGATCTCGTCAGAATTGCTTCGTCCGGTGTTGCAGATATTATAATCGCAGATGACAGGTACTTAAAAAATGCCGCACATAAGTATTCAGAAAAAGAACTGCTTTATCACCAGCACCTAATTCTTTCCGTATTGAAAGATGATCCGCTGGTAAGATTAAACGAGGTAAATGTAAAAGATCTGAACGGACTGTCGATGCTAGGACATGTGAATCCGCTGGGATTTGCAGCCTGGATAGATGAGATAAAGCGCGATAACCGCTGTGACTTTGTGAATGAAATTGCACTGGACAATATGACATATTTTGCAGAAAGGGATAAACTTCCCTGGCCTGTTTTTATAAGTTCTTTTGGAATCGGAACCGAAAGAGACAAGGATTATTTTTCAAAAAGAAAGAGTATTAAAGTAACCGGCAGATATACAGAGCGGGATATTTACATCTGGTATAACAAAAAAAGCCTGAAACGGCTGAAGCCGCTCATAGAAAAAATTAAGTCTAATGCTCAAAAAACGCTGGAACTGGATAATGCCTCAGGTTATTTATAGATTCAACCGGTAAATGGAATGCGGGGATAAGAGATGAGTATAAGAATCATGACTGCAAAAGAGGCTGTAAAGCTGGTGGAGTCTAATCGGACATTATGTACGGAAGGGTTTGTAGGCGCTGCCCTTGCGGAAGAGCTGCTTCTGGAACTGCAGAATCGTTACAGAGAAACGGGAAGCCCACGGGATCTGACTCTGATTTATGCCGCAGGTCAGGGAGACGGCGATGAGCGGGGGCTCAATCATCTAGGGGAAGAAGGGCTGCTCTCCAGAACCATCGGCGGTCACTGGAACCTGTCGGGCAGATTGCAGAAACTGGCTCTGGAAAATAAGATGGAGGCCTATAACCTGCCCCAGGGCGTCATATCCCAAATGTACAGGGATATTGCAGCGGGCAGGCCCACCATTTCCCATGTAGGTCTTGATACCTTTGTGGATCCAAGGCTGGACGGAGGAAAACTGAATACAGTCACCACAAAAGAAATGGTGAGCCTGATAGAAATTAACGGAAACGAATACTTAAACTATGACCAGCTTCCCCTGGACTACGCCTTTATCCGGGGAACCTTTGCAGATGAGCGCGGAAATATTTCTATGGAAAAAGAATGTACTAATCTGGGTGTTCTTGCAATTGCAGAAGCGGTGAAAAACTGCAGCGGAATGGTTATCGTCCAAGTGGAAAATGTAGTCAAAGCAGGGACACTGGATCCCCGTTATGTGAGAATTCCCGGCGCATTGGTCGATGTAGTGGTTCCGGTATCTGACAGGAAATACCATATGCAGACCTTTGGGACACAGTTTGATCCGGCTTTATCAGAAACTTCTGCGCTGTCCAGGAGATCCAAGCCGCTTAAAATGGACATCCGCAAACTGATCGGACGGCGGTGCGTCCTGGAGCTGACGGATGGAACCATTGTGAACCTGGGCATCGGCCTGTCGGAGATTGTAGCCGCGGTCGCTTATGAAGAAAGGATTGGAGAGACTGTGACTTTCACAATTGAGGGCGGGGTGACCGGCGGCATGGTCTTATCCGGCATGGACTTCGGCGCTGCGGCGGCCCCGGAATGTATAATGGATCAGGCCTCTATGTTTGATTTCTATGACGGCGGCGGGCTGGATGAAGCGTTTTTGGGGCTGGCCCAATGTGACAGACTGGGAAATATTAATGTCAGTAGATTTGGTTCCAGAATTGCGGGCTGCGGCGGCTTTATCGATATCAGCCAGAACGCGAAAAAAGTGGTGTTCTGCGGTACCTTTACAGCAAAAAATCTGGAGGTAAAGGCAGTAGACGGAAAGCTTGTTATAGTCAGGGAAGGCGAGATTAACAAATTTGTAAATGAACTAGTGCAGGTCACTTTCAGCAGTGGGCGGGCGCGCAGATCAGGGCAGGAGATTCTCTATATCACGGAGCGTGCCGTGTTTGAGATGACAGCAGACGGAATTATACTTACTGAAATCGCTCCCGGAATAGACTTACAAAAGGATGTGCTTGACCACATGGAATTCCAATGTGCCGTCAGCAAGGACTTAAAATGGATGGATGCGCGTATTTTCCGGGAAGGAAAAATGGGGCTTGCGCCCCATTAATCTCATTTAGGAAGTTCGATAATCTTATCCAGTTCCAGTCCATGGAACACTCCTTGAAATGTAAGATGTGTCAACAGCTCTGCAAGATAAGAGGGGCTGTACTTCATACCGTCTTCCAGCCATTTGCCTGTGATTCCGATATGGGCTGAAATAATGTACTGGATAAGGTATTCTTTAGGAATGGACAGACTATCGTCGCTGAACCTGCTCAGGATCTCAGTATAGGTAATCCGGGCGCTTTCCTCCATCTTCTGGCGGAAGGAAGAAAGACCGTTACTTCCAAGCATTACCCTAAAAAAGTCTGCGTTTTTTGCAATATATTCAAAGTGCTTTACATAGTATTTACAGCTTTTTTGGGAATTTAAGCCGGACTCCCTGGCATAGGAATCCGGCTTTGTTTCTTTCCGTAGCTGATAAAACATCTCCTCCACTATCGTGTCTAAAAAATCCTGTTTATCTTCAAATTGCGAATAAAATGTACTTCTGGCAACCTGTGCCTCTTCTACCAGGTCATGGACGGTAATCTCATCTATTGTTTTCTGGTTCATCAGATGAATTAGAGCCTCAACCAGATACTGGCGGCTGCGTCTTTTTCTGCGGTCTCCACACTCTTTCATTGATACCCCTCCTTGGCAGATTGATTTATATATATTATAAATCCAGTCAAGCCGTTTGTAAATGGGGCGCGTTTGTCACTGTTTACAGTCTCACCCGTAAACAGTGACGCGCGCTTAGGAAATTGAGGGTGCGTTCTTTACCGCACGGTGGGATTTTGCACCGGATGAGGCAGTGCCAAATCTGCCGGCGGCAAATCTGGTCAAGAAGGGTGTAATAACCGTAGTAAGTATCATAACCAGCGCAATCTGCGCGGTTGCCGTCTGCAGATAAGGCGCATGTTCGGGAACTGCCTGAGCGATCTGCGCAGGAGCACCGATTGCAAGCCCTGCTACGCAGCAGGTTGCTATAGAACCATACCCCGGACGGCGTAAAATCCACCGGTCTGTGAAAAATGACGGAATTACGCTTATGATGTAAAATATAAGAGTCAGAACCAGCCCCTGCAGGCCCGACCGGAATGCGGTTACAAGGTCTACAGATATTCCAAAGCAGAAGCCTAAAAATGGAAGCATAATCATGGATCCGGGCGCCATAAGTTTTCGGATATCTGCATCTAAATTCCCAAGCAGAATTCCCAGGAGAAACGGTACAAGAAGTGCTATGAGCGCCATATAATCAAAGGCTGCACCGCTGGCTGCTCCCAGAATCAGCAGGGGAATGGTGGGCATACAGGCCACATTCCAGAGTCCGAAGGCCGCATGATCAATTTCATCTCCATAAATTTTCGTGAGTGCAAGAAATACTCCGGGATTATTACTGGAAAGCACGGATACAAAGGCCATGGTTGATATGCCAAAAAATCCTTTAGCCCCAAAGTTGTGCATCAGCAGCATGCCCACGGCAAACGCAGCCGCCAGCTTTATAACCAGCAGAGTGCCATGGCGCTTTAAAACCGCTCCGACCTGCCGGACGGGAAGCTGGCTCCCTATGATAAAGAGCAGCAGCCCGGCAAGACACATGGTCCCGGCTGATGAGAAAAGCGCCGTGGTTGGCCCCCCGATTTCAACGATTCCCGGGGCCCATGTATGTATGACCGCTGCGATCAGCAGGGGACCGACCATGAGTCCCCCAGGAAACTTTTCCACCGTTTTTAAGATCTTCAAGATATCCCTCCTATCTTGAATTTTACACATCCACCCTGTGCCTCAGTTAGCCGGCTTTTTCTGCCGGATAACTGATTACAGGCGGACGGCACAACGATCAGATATCTAATTTAAGAAGTTCAGCGGCATTTGTCCTTCCAATCCGAATCCTGTCTGCATAGCTGAGCGGTACGTTGTCAAACCAGGTGGCAGCCTCATCAAGACTCTCATACGGAGTATCTGAGGAGAACATAACATGCGTGTTGTCGCATTCCATCAGGGTATCAATAAATGCTCGTGTGTGGAAATGGCCGCTTGTTGTCATATATACGTTCTTTTCCATGTATTCGGTTAACGGCTTTTTATGGGCGCCGCAGGCTTTCTGATTATTCAGGCGGTGCTGGAGACGCGGAAGCCCGAATGGAAGTCCCTCACCCAGATGTCCCAGAATCAGTTTTGCCGTCGGAAGCTCATCAAAGATACCGCTGCATAACAGGCGGATCGCGTGGAGGGCCGTCTCGGCGCCGAATCCCCATGCTGAGCCTAACAGTCCCTCATAGCCCTGGTATGCCCGCTGCTGGTTCGGTACCGGATCACGGGGATGCAGATAGAGCGGAACATCCAGTTCCACAAGTTTCTTCCAGAAAACAAAATTCTGTTTTTCATCCAGATATTCTACGTTATTCTTGTCATTCTTCATAGTATAGCCGTTAATCAGTGCCCCCACGAATCCCAGTTCTTTAACACAGAATTCCAGCTCTTTGCAGGCAGCTTCGGGATCCTGCATTGCTACTGCTGCAAAAGCGTTAAAACGTTTGGGATATTTCTGTATGTAATTTTCATAAATCCAGATATTCATCTCATGTGCGCGTTTTACCGCTTCTTTTGTATCCAGGACTTCCTGGATACCTGGCTGTGTCAGGGACATGATAAACATTTCAACTCCGTTACGGTCCATATCCGCAATACGGATATCTGCAGAGTGTAATCGTGCCTTAACGGCTTCGAAATAATCCTCTTTATTTCTGGCGGTCTCATTTTGCGGATCGCCTGTAGCTTCCCACTGAGGGGACTCGTAGTGTTCTTCCAGAGCAATCTTGCCATGCATGATTTCCTGCCCGTAAGGAGCAACATAGTCTTTTATATATTCTTTTCTGAATTCAAAACTCATATTAAATACCTCCTGAAAGTTTTTTGGGAAATCTTTTGCGCGCCAGATTTCTGTTGTTTATGGGTATATTATAGCAATGGATTTTTTGAATTGCCAGCCTCAGAAACCCCGTTTTTGTAGGGATTCCTCCATTTTCAGAAGGAATGTTCGGGAAGATTGTGATAACAAACATTTTTGATGAAATTGTCCGATGCCTGGGTGCTCTGCCGTATGTAATTAAAGCAAAAAAGGCCTTACACCACGTAGTTCATAAAAAACGCTGTAAGGCCCTGGAAATATTCCTGTCCAAAATTTACTTTTTCTCTTAATCGTCCCTGTATTCTTCCACAATTAACCTCTTCTAAGCCTTCTTCGGAAGGAAAATTCTCTGTTTAAAATCTTCCTCATATATTCTCACAGCCTCTTCTTCCGTCAGTTGAGGCAGCTGTTCGCAAAACTCATTTCCGCTGTTCTGCTCAATATACCTCAGCATTTCAAATATTGTATTCTGCATATCAGTACCTCCTCTCACATTCAGGTCCGGCTTTGCTCTGCTTCTATTATAATTTTACCGCACATAACGCGTAAAATATATTTCCTTAACGACTGTTTTATGGTAAAATATCGCCATAATGAAAGATGCACTCTTAAACCCGTCACTGTAAAGCGGCTGCCGGGATTAAACCATAAGGAGAAACCGGATGTTTCCTGAAGACTTAATGTTCGCTTCGAATAAACAAGAAAAGATATTTGAAATGAGGCCAGAATACCCTTTTATTATCAGACATGTCTATCCGCAGCGCGGAAAATCCATGATCGCTCCGTGGCACTGGCACGAGGAACTGGAGTTGATTTATGTCCAAAAGGGAGCCGTGACTTATCATACTCCGCAGGTGAGTCTGCGGATCGAAGAAAAAAACGGCCTTTTCACAAACAGCAACGTATTGCACCAGGTTCTTTCCTCTGAACCCGATTCAGAAATCTTTTATAAAGTATTTATGTTTCGCAAAAATTTTCTTGCAGAAGAAGGAAGTTATCTCGATAAAAAGTATGTTAGCCCTCTGCTCCAGGCGAATGCCGCATCTTCCCTTTTGTTGTCCCAGTCTGATCCTGCCCGGAAAAAGATTCTGGAACAGCTGCTCGAGCTATCCGAGTTGAATCAGATCAGGCCCTTTGGATATGATATGAAATCCAGAAATCTCATGTCCGACATCTGGCTGCACATAGCGGAGATTAGTAATATACCGCCCGATCCGGTTCCTGCATCCTCCTCACTCCGGGAAAACCGGCTGAAAAAAATGCTCCTGTATATACAGGAGCATTACATGCACGATCTTACATTAAAAGACATCGCTAATGCGGCGAACATTAGTGAGCGTGAGGCACTGCGCTGTTTTCAAGAAGGCCTCCATACATCCCCGTTTGTTTACTTGGGAGAATACAGAGTTCAAACAGCATGCGGCCTGCTGCGCAATACCTCAGACAATATAACAGATATTGCGCTCAGATGTGGCTTTGCTTCCAGCAGTTATTTTGGGAAAGTCTTCCGGAGACATATGGGCTGTACGCCTTATGAATACCGGAATCGTTAACCGCAGTGAGTTTTTAAAATACTGCATGCCAGGCAGACCTGCTGCTTATTGCTCTCTTCAATTTCATTTTACGGCGTGCTTCTTTTTATAATCGCACCCAAATGCATCCGCAATCTTCATTATTTGAACAATATCCTCTTTTTGGCATGTCCTGCTGCATGCCTGCCATGAGTCTGCTTCCAGAGACTCTTCTGCAATCTGCTGTAAATTTTCTTCCGTAAGTTCAATTGACATATCCTCAAAGCAGACTGGTATTCCAATCATAATGCAAAAGTTAAGAACTTCTTCCAGCGTTTTAGTGTCATAATGCTCGGCAGCCAACTGGCATATTACACCGAATCCTACACGTTCTCCATGCATCAGGTTTTCTCCCTCCGGAAGCACGGTGATGGCATTTCCTATCGCGTGGGCAATCGAACATCCTACATTCTCAAATCCCAGCCCGCTCATTAGAATATTACATTCGATGATATTTTCCAAGGCGGGAACGCACAAATGTCTTTCACATGCCAGTTTAGCCGCATATCCATCCCGAATCAGTGTTTCATAGCAGCATTTTGCAATGGCCCGGCCGCTTACTGTTGAAACAAACGGCTTTTTATCACACCATACATAATTTTCATGTCCGCTCTGTATATTTGACAAACCTTCAAAATAGGTTGACAGCGCATCGCCCATTCCCGCAGTCAGGAACCTTGCCGGAGCCTGTGCAATTATCCTGCTGTCTGCAAGCACCAGATCTGGATTCCTTTTATGAAGCATTATCTCATTCATTTTACCGTCTTCACTGTAAAGAATCGACATCGCACTGGTTGGCGCATCTGTGGATGCAATTGTCGGGCAGATCAGAAGCGCACAGTCCATCCGGGCCGCGGTCACCTTTGCAGCATCGATGGATTTACCGCCTCCGATTGCAATCACTGTATCAATTTCAGTTCCCACTGCCTGTTTCTGGAACTCTGCAATTTTGCGGTGTGTAATCTCTCCTTCATACACCCTGCAGCTGAACGTACTTTTACTGTTCCGGTACAAAGCTTTCAGCTTTTCTTTCCACTCATCATAAAAAAATACATCAATAATATAAAAGTGTGCTTGTCCAAATTCACTCGCGTAACTTTCAATCTCTTCTAAAAGGCCGGGCCCCTGTATGTAATGTCCTACGGATCCCCATGCCCGGTAATTTGTATTTCTTCTCATTCTTTTTTCATCCTGCCATTTCTACCGTCTGCGTCCTATTTCTCCATATTTGCTACCCGGATTCCTTTTCCAAACAACCCTTCCCAATCTTCTTTAAATGTATCAAGCGTCTTTTGTGTCATAGGATGAACCGCCATTGTGTCCAGCATTTCCAGAGTAACCGTAACATTATCTGCACCTGCCAAAGCTGCTTTTTCCAAATAAACTGCACTTTTTAGAGAGGCGGCCGACACCTTGCAGTCCATGCCTTCCAGCACGAAGGCATCTTTAATCTTTTTCACGACCCCGATTCCATCGCCTCCGGCATTATCAATACGGCTGACATATACTGCGACACAGTAAGCGCCCGCTTCTGCTGCCAGCATTGCCTGGTTAAAATCATAAATAGCAGTACAGGAACATAAGATCCCCTCTTCTTTTAACAATCGGATCGCCTTATACCCCTGGGGGCATGCCGGTATCTTTATGAACGTATTTCCCTTGATTTCTTCCCGGATTCTATGCGCATCCTCTATCATTTCCTCAGCCGTATCCCCCATAGCTTCCAGATAAAAGGGATATTCCTCTCCGATGACTTCGCGTATCATTCTGGCATTTTCCAGAAATGTTCTCCCCGTCCCTTTCAGGCAGCGGACAGCAATACTCGGGTTCATACTGAAGCACCGGACCGGGTATAAATCCACCACCTTTTTCACCATTTCCAAATCACCCGTATCTAAACAATATTCCATGTCTTGTCTCCCTTCACTATTATGTTATCCTAAGATTTTTAGAGCGCCTAATATAACTGCCAATATCATAATCCCAATCACCTGGACTAAAACATTCACATGTTTTCTATTCAGCTTGTATAAGCCAAGTGTGACGGCAAGCGGGAGCAAACTCGGGAAAATACTGTCCAAGGTCTCCTGCAGCGAAAAATTTGTATCGCTGATATTAAATGCAATGGGTGTTGTCACCGCCACTGTGGAAGCTACCATAGCCCCAATCACCATCAACCCTACAATGGACATTGACAGGGTCAGCTTATTCATTAAATCGGATTCTGACAATTTGCTGATAATCTTATTTCCAAGCCCATACCCAAACTTTATCCCAAAATAACGCAATGCAATTGTCGGAATATTATAGATAAGCAGGAACAAAATCGGTCCCAGAATACTCCCGCTCATACATAGCCCCGCCGCAATTCCCGTTGCAATAATACGCAGAGTCCCGGCGATCAGGGAGTCTCCGATACCTGCCAGCGGTCCCATCAGAGAAACTTTCATCGCACTGATGGAAGAGGTATCAAAATTTTCATTATTCGCATTCTCTTCTTCCATCGCCGCAGTGATCCCAAAGATAAAAGGCTGCATTGTGGTCTGGCAATTATAAAATTCCATATGCCTCTCATATGCCGCAATCCTGTCTTCTTCCTTGTCATACAATTTATTGATTACCGGAATCATGGCATATTCAAAGGCCATGTGCTGCTGCCTCTCATAATGCCATGCATGAGAAGTGGTAAATGTTCGAAAGAACCCCTTTTTCAGTTCTTTTTTCGTCAATGTTTTCCTAGAATTCGTTGTCATCATCTATACCTCCTTGTACTGCTGATTTCTGAGCCGGCATAAAATCTTTTGCAATCAGTAAAATACCTACTATTACAACTGAAAAGCATACAATACCTACCGTAGACACACCAAGATATGCGCTTAACAAAAATCCGAACAGGAAGAATACCGCAACCTTTCTGGACATGATCATGCTGATCAGCTGTGCAAAACCAAGTGCAGGGAGAATTCCTGCTGCAATTGTAATTCCAGATGTCAGCCAGCCCGGAATTGCAGATACTACTGCCTGTACAGCATCCCCTCCAAACAAAAATGCAACAAACGCAATCACTGCAAATGTAAGGTCAAAGAGGAAACCATTTGACAGGAAAATTGCTTCTATTTTCTTATACTTTCCCTCTTCTGCAAACCGGTCTGCCGCCCTTGCCATAATCGGTGTAATGACTCCGTAAAACAGATTGACAACAAATGCGGATAAAATTGCTGCCGGCATGGCAATCGTAATCGCAGTCTCCATTCCATTCCCTGTTGTAATTGCAAAAGCAGTCCCCAGAACAGAACCAACGATCATATCCGGAGGAATGGAAGCCCCAATGGCATACATTCCCATAAACACCAGTTCCAGCTGGAAGCCGATCATGACGCCGGTTTTGACATCTCCCAAGATTATTCCAACCAGCGCCCCCAGTACCAGAGGCCTGCCAAGCATTGCGGTTCCCACAAAATAATCCGCTTTTCCAATAAATACTACAAGACCAACCAAAAGTGCCTGTAACATTTGTCTTTCCCTCCTTTATTAGCTCAACATTTCTTTTGTAACCATTTTCTTTTTATCTTCCGGCACCTGCCGGATTTCAAGCTCAACCGAATCATCCAGCATTTCTCTCAGCAGTGTGCATTCTTCGTTTGTTACATAAAAGGCAACATCTAATTTTTTCGAATCTTCTTTGATTTTACTACCGCCTAAATTGACTGATTTCACGACCTCACATTGTTTTGCCAGGCTGTGTGCATCCCGCACGCTTTCTACAACAACCAGCAGTTTATATTTATCTGTTACTCCACTGTTAATTGCTTTAATAGAATCTTCCACACTTTTAATTACAAGCTTTATTCCTGACGGCTTCGCAAGCCGCATTGTTGCCATCCGCATTTCATCCTTAGCGGCTGCGTCTGACACAATTAATATGGCATCTGCGTCCAGCGAACGGCACCAGACATAGGCTACCTGTCCATGCAGCAGACGATGGTCCACCCTGCATAATTTAATCATTTGCATAACCTCCCATTCCTTCTGTACACTCTTCAAACTTTTTCAGTGTCTGATCATCCCATTTTTCCGGCTCTCTAAAACTCCTGGAATCCACATATTCCATAGAAAAGCCTCCCTTATATTTATTTTTATCAAAGCTCTCCAGAACCGCCCTCATATCTCTTTGCCCCAGTCCCCATGGCATATGTCCGGTCGGGTTACCATCTGTAAAATGACAATGAATGATGTCCTTTCCAAACAGATCAAACCACTCCTGCACAGATTCTCCCACATCTCCTAATGCGCCAAGATCAATTGTCAGCTTCAAATTGTTTCGATGTACCGCTTCCTTCAGTATCTGAATCTTCTCCTTTGTATTGGCAATTTCCGAAGACTTATTCCAGATACTTTCCAGCACCAGTTCTATCCCCTGATCCCCAGCGTAATCACATAGCCGCCGCAGCATTTTTGCAGACCTGTCCCTTGCTGTTTCTGCTTTTTCGTCATGATAATTCCACCCAGGCGTCACCAGCACTTTTTTGCAGCCGATTTCACCGGCCAGACTGATGACCCTTTTAAAATACATTTCCGTATTGCGAATCAAAAGCTCTGATCTTGCTGCGATATTGTTTGGTTTTGGATTATTCTGTTCCGGGCAGAGACAGGCAATTTTTACGCCGTACTTTTCCATCAGTTTTTTCAGTTTATCAGAACTCTCACTCCAAAAACTGTTTATGTAAAAATGTTGGGGGCACAGCCATAATTCTGCATTCACAAACTGCATTTCTTGGCATTTTTCAAAAAAGTACTCCAAATCATAATACCGGTAATGAATATTCATGGCGTATAGTTGTTTCCTGTATATCACCCTTTTAAAATTCCTCCTTTTCTTTAGACATATCCTCCACCATTGGATTACAGAAACAAGTCATTTCCTTTCCTCCTTCCACGGCCTCTTCTATTTTACTTTGGATATCATCCGTTTCTTTGATCATCGTCAGCTGTACAATCATTGGCAGGTTCATACCGGATACAAGCCAAAAATTTTGTTTCCGCATACGGGCAAGAAATTCATTATTAACGCTCCCCCCAAAAATATCTGTCGCTACGATGATTTCATCCGTGTCAGCAAATCTGCCGAATAATTCATCTATTTGACTCTCTAAAGTTACTTTGTCTTCTAAATATGCACAGATTGTATATATCTCTGCCGTTTTACCGGCAATAAACTGTGCACTGTTTTTCATTCCCTCAGCAAGTCTGCCATGGGAAGCCAGCACCAATCTAAGCATGTGAGCTCCTTTCTTTTATATTCAACATCTCTGCGGACAGGAACTTCATGAATCCGGCCTTTTCCTGCCTTATAGAGTTGTTATCAAAAATTATTTTCGTTTTCTTCCACTTCCACATCATTTTTGATATATTCAAACAAATAGGCAATTTCACTGTCCGGCAATTTCACATTATACTGTTCCAGAAGTGTCCGAAAACTTTCATTTACAATCCGGATGAACTCTTGTTGTTCTCCTTTGAATCTTTCAATTTCTTTGTATTTTTCTATCGGTGTCTTTGTCACAAGCCGTTCAATCAAAAAACAGATATGCATATTGATCCCTACAACTGTCTTGCTTAGAAACTTTCGTTTCAGCATGTGTTGCAGCAGCATGGTAGCATCGCTGACATAATCCAGTAATTTCTGGGCATTTAAGATTGTCAGATTTTCCATTACGGATTGCAGCGAAAAGTTTTTCAGAAGCGCCTGGTCAAACTTTTCAATTTCCTCCTGATTCAAATAATATGAAAGTACATGATCCACGATATGGATTTTTTTAAAGTTAATGATCTCCTCCAAAGAAACGGAATTGACCTCTTCGATTTTTAAGCTTAGAGTTTTTACAAGCAGTACTACTTCGTATTTTTCGAAAAGCAAATCACTACTTCCATTTTGTTCCAATTTGTCAAAATCATATGCTATCATTTCCAAAGGAATAGACTTCGGCAGGCTTCCGCGAAACATTCGAGTTAACTTTTCCGCAATATTTTTTCCTACTTCGCTTGTAAAAACAATCGCCTTCTCCTTTTTTTCTCTGGAAATGATATTAAAGTGGCATTGATTTTCCCGGCAGGCTCTCTCCAAAATATCCTGCATATTATCCCCTGCCAGGATCATATTTCCGATATTCAGAGCCAGAATCGTAGACACATTATTAATGACTCCTAAATTAACCGTTCTGTCTATCATCTCGCCCAGCCCTTCCAGGGAACCGGTATCTACCATAAGGATAATATTTTTAAAATATTTATTTTCATTAATAAATACTGATAATTTCTGAATGACTTCATCAATGGAGCTCTCCATCGGCATATCAATTGCCTCAAAAAGCTGCGCCTGGAGAGTTGTGTTTACCACATCGGCGATGGAACTTGCTGTGGTATACCCGTGACAGAGCACAATCCCTGTCGTATCCATGAGTTTTAATTTATTATTGTACGAGTGGATATTAATCATAATAAATACCCGGTTCATCGGAGAAAGTACAAGATTAATATTTGATAAAATCTGCTTTTCAAGCAAATCAGCCAAATAATGAAGATCCGGCATATTTTCTACCAGAAATTGATACATCTTCTGAATTCTTTCCTGGTTCTCCCTCTCCCAGATCTTGAGCTTTGAATTATGATTCTGCTGGGCAATCAGCATTCTGGCAATCACATACGAACAATTGGCCGGAAAATTGATATGATATGTTCCTCTGATATTTGCAATCATACCTGCCACAATATTTTCCAGCGGATGCAGCCGGGTATCCAGAAAGGACTCCTGAAAAATCAGAATATCGTAATAATGTTTCAGTGTCCTTTTGCTTCGCTCTAAAAATTCTGAAAAAGAACCCTCCACTTCTATTGTCTCTTTATAATTGTCCGCAAGATTCTGCCACATTTCCAAAATCTTGTCCCCCGAAGAGTCAGCCTGAATCATATCCAGCCGGACCATAGCGGAATCTTTCTCATCCGGGCTTAATATTTCCAGCATACCGGCAGGAAGATGATACTGATAGATGCTCAGTTCCTGAGGTGAATTGCACTGTGCATATGCATTTGCCGAGATCATTTTGATACATTTTTTAAGTTCCGTAATATTATTTTCAAACCGGTAGTTGACAAGCTTGTAAATTAGCTTTTCAGAAATATAAATCATACGGTTCAGGCGGTCCTGCTCTTCCCTGAATGCACGGACTATAAATTCTTTCCTCTCGTCCTCATTCCTTTCTATCCATGAGGGCACTTCACAAACCACGGGGATATTCACCAGAAGGCCGGGCGACATCCGTCTGCCCGATTTGATATCCATACTTAAAATCATCCGGACACCAACCATCTTTGCACTCTTTTTTTCTCCGTCTCTGTTCTTCCCCCCTGTCGTAATATAATCCGCCAGCCTTTCCTGAACCCGCTCGTCCAGCTCTGGGATGTTTTCCAAATACAGAATCCCTCCGTCCAGCTTCTCCAGCAGTCCTGCCTTAAGTCCGCCTTCAGGATCTTCGCTCCCAAAAAGTAATTCTTCATAATGAAGTGCATCTTCCCCTGAACTGAATTTGATTCTTTGAAAGTTTTGAGGATTTTTTAAAATCTTATGTTTTACGCAGTACTCCTGGATTAACTTCATCAGAAATGTTTTTCCGCTCCCCATTTCCCCTTTCAGAAGAATCGGAAGCCCGCCCGGATACAGCAGCGCAGACTTTATTTGTGCAATACAGTAACTTAGGCTCCCCTCGCTGCCAATTGCCTTGTCAAAATCACTTTCCTTTGATACAAATTTTTCAATTTCTTTTGTCAGTTCTAAAATACTTAGATATTCATTTTTTTCAATCTGCATGTGATACTTGTGTTCCAATACCAGACGGTTGAGATAATACACTGGTCTGGAATTCACTTTGATAACCGTTCCTTCCTTTACCATTTCATTCAAATATAAGGAAACCAGAGACCGCGACATATGCAGTTGATTACAGATATCTACCGTTGTATAGGATGATACATATTTCATATCAAATTTCTTTGTCTGTTTCTCAAGATATTCATAAACTTGTTCTTTTGAGCTTACATGTACCATATTTGTCACCTCCTTTACTTTCCTTATGGCACAATCATACTTCAAAACATTTACCATTTCTTTTCTTTTAAAAAATTATAACACTAAATACGAAACATTTTCTGTTTTCGACACTTCTCGGGATAAAAAAAATTAGTGTGAAAAGATTCTTAACACTAGAGTGTAACTGTAAAGGGTGTTGCTATGCACACCCCTGGGCTGTGAATCGTAATAGCAATAATACCGTCTGGACATTTTAAATGGAGTAAGGTATGATTTAACAAAGAAAAGCCGCACGGCTGATATACGGGCGGCAGCGCATAATAAGGCGGGAAAGAAGGCTCAATATATGGAAGAGTTTACACATTTTGACACCCAAGGCAATGCCATTATGGTAAATGTCAGCCAAAAGCAGGATACTGAACGTGAAGCAGCTGCAAGCGGGATGATATGGATGTCCAGGGAATGCTACGAACTTGTAAAAACCGGAGATATTAAAAAGGGAGATGTCCTAGGGGTAGCCCGGATTGCTGGCATTATGGGCGCTAAAAGAACCTCCGAACTGATTCCTCTGTGCCATATGTTAAATCTGACAAGTGCAGAGCTTCAGTTTGCATATCACGACCAGTGCTGTGCAATAGAAGCCATATGCACTGTGAAGACGGTCGGTAAGACCGGCGTGGAGATGGAGGCGCTGACCGGAGTAAACGTCGCACTGCTCACCATTTATGACATGTGTAAGGCAGTTGATAAGGGCATGGAACTAGGCGAGATACGTTTACTGAGGAAATCAGGAGGAAAAAGCGGGCTTTGGGAAGCGGACAGAGGAGAACACTGACATGGCTGTTGAAATGACGTTTAAAAAGAAACTGGGAAGTTTCACACTGGACATGCACCTGAAAAGCACCAGCCGCCGCATCGGTATCCTGGGAGCCTCTGGGTGCGGAAAAAGCATGACCCTGAAAAGTATTGCGGGAATTGTCACGCCAGATGAAGGCAGGATCATGATAGATCAAAAAGAAGTATTTAATTCTGGAAAGAAAGTAAACTGGAAACCGCAGAAGAGGAATGTAGGATATCTGTTTCAGAATTATGCCCTGTTTCCGAATATGACCGTAGAGGCTAATATTGCTGCCGGTTTAAGAGGATCCAAGGACGAACGGGCTAAAAGAGTTGAGGAGATGCTCGGAAAGTTCCAGTTGAGCGGTCTGGGAGAGCGGCTGCCGGGCGAATTGTCCGGCGGCCAGCAGCAGAGAGCCGCTCTGGCAAGAATCATGGCATATGAGCCGGATATGATCCTGCTGGATGAGCCATTTTCCGCGCTGGATGTATTTTTAAAAGACAGGCTGCAGCAGGAAATGATCGAAATACTAGCCGATTATGAGGGTACAGTTATTTTGGTGTCCCACAGCAGGGATGAGATCTACCGGTTCAGCGAAGAACTTTTGATTATGGACGACGGGCAGGTCATCTGCTGCGGGAAGACAAAAGAAATATTTACAAATCCGCAGTGGAAAGAAGCAGCCAGGCTTACGGGATGTAAAAACATCACGCAGGTCACCCATCTGGGAACAAATGCCCTTATGGCGCCTGACTGGGGAGTGGCGCTGAAGTTACATCGGGGTATTCCCGCGGATATCCGGTATATTGGAGTACGTGCTCATGATTTTGTTCCGCGGTGGGGCGCTGCTGCCAAAAACTGTATTCCCGTAAAGGTAAACAGCATGGCGGAACTGCAGTTTGAACGAAAATATTTTCTGAAAGGAGCCGAAGATGGTGCCGAGGAAATATGCTGGTTTGTACAGAGGAATGATTGGAATATGCTGGACGAAAAGGGAATTCCTGATTATCTGCAGGTTCCGGAAGACAAGATATTGCTGCTAAAATAAAAATGGCTGCCGTTTGTTTTATAAAGGCTAACGGCAGCCGTAATTCTGTTTTAAAATTATATCGAGAACTTTATGTATAAAATCGAGGAAATATCATAAAATATATTGACAGCTCCCATGGAATATGGTATTTTATAAAAGTTGTTGGGAACAATAACATTTCATGGGGGATTAGCTCAGTTGGGAGAGCGCCTGCCTTGCAAGCAGGAGGTCACGAGTTCGAATCTCGTATTCTCCACTATCGCTCAGTGCAAAGGCACTGGGAGACAATTAGATAATAATCCTCGATAGCTCAGTGGTAGAGCATTCGGCTGTTAACCGAAGGGTCGTTGGTTCAAGCCCAACTCGGGGAGTTAAAAAAAACCTGTAAATGCAAGCATTTACAGGTTTTTTTTATTCAAAGGAACCTTTCCATAAAGCAAAACAGATCATATGTTTGTAAGAGCGAACGTATGGGTGTAAACAAAAAAATTCGGAATCATATCGCTTATAGGGCAATATTAGGTTCCAAGTTAGGAAACCACAATGGAGCTCTTTGTTATCGGAACTACTTACACTCTGCAGAGTAAAGAAGTTTTTCCGTTTGCTTGATCTGTGTAAGCACATATTGGAGCAAAGCCGACATTCCATCTGAAAACAGGTCAGTATTTTTTTCATCCAAAGCACGATTCATCACCTCAATAGTGCCCGATATTTCGCCGCTTCCCTCTTTCCTCCATTGATCCAGTAGAAAGGGGTATGAAAGGAGCAGAAATCCCGAAAGTTTGCCGAATGTCTCAAAAAAAGAAGATAATGGATAAAGAACCATCAAGTAGTCCATTAGCAGTATAGCTACATCCAGAACACAGCAGTTTTTCTTATCCGACAAGATCTTCTTCATTTCTTGAATATGCTCGTTAGTAAGTTTTGAGAATTCCCTGTCAACCACATTTTTGAATACAACCAAAAGAATTTCGGCGCTTTCTCGTGCCATTACAATGTTCTTTTGTATGGTGGGCCGCTGCAGCTTTTCATAATTGGGAGGACTAAATACAATTCGATTTCCAACGCCGTTCATGGAGTAAATCAGCCCCATATCCCGCAACAAACTCACCGTGCGCCTTACTGTACTTACGGAAACAGAAAGCTCCAACGCCAAATTTTCATAGGATGGAAGCATTTTTCCCTCCCAATACTGCCCGCTGATAATGCCATAAATCATCTTTGCAGCCAACGTGTGGCAGTGCTGAGGCCTGTCACGGTATGTCTGCCAATGAAAGGAAATCTGCTTCGGCTTAGGAGTTGTTTTAGCCGCCTCCGTAATAAATGCCAGCAGCGTGGTCTGCGTAAGAGCCTGAAATCCGGCGAACGCTTGAAATAAGCCGGCTCGGTCTAGAGCCTCACAGCTCGATACGGTCATATTGTAGTATTCCTGATATTCCAAGCTGCTCTCTTCACTGAAGGATGCCATACAAGGAAACTGGAAGAAAGAAACCACATCTGAAAACAAAGTATTAATCAGCTGGTTATCGACAGCGCGCAGCATGATTTCGCAGCAAAACATAGAAATGGATACGATGTTAGAGCCTTTTTCCCTGCAAACGCGCAATATTTGCATCAGATCATTGTCAGTGAGCTTTTGACAACCAGCATAAAAAAATGGTGTTAAAAGGAGCACTGCTATATGGTAAACTACATTAATCTCATCTTTGCGGGCGAGGTAATAATTTTGAGTGTACTGGAGCGCTTCACTTGGCGTGGTCTTATAGATAACTTCTGTATGCCTTCCCGGTGAGACAAAAATCAGGTTGTCCTGCTGCAGCTTTTTTAATGCGTTCCGTACTGTTTGCGGTGCTACCTGAAATGTGTTGCCGATTTGTTCAATGGTTGGCAGTAAGTCTCCTTGATGGAGTTGCCCAAATAGAATGTGACATTTGTAATAGTCATAAATCAAATTATATTTTTCTCGCTCCACAATCAGAGTACCTCCATGCAGTCATAAAATCATGCCGTTTTTTTATAATTATATTTCTATTATACTCTATTTGGCGCTGACAGTCTATTACTTTAAAAACACACAGTTGCATCCGGCTCAATCCCATATTTTAATCAGCTTTCTTCCTATTTTTGCTATCGTAGGGCCGAAGGGATAGGGAAAAAGGCAATATAATGTTGATTTATGGCAAAAAAATTGGTATAATCAGATCATATATACACACATGAACAAGGAGCGGAATCTTGACTTTCGGATATCGTCCCGCCTGAAGAAAGAGGGATAGTATGGACAGAAACATACTTTTAATTGTAGATGATGTAGAGCTTAACCGGATGCTCCTTCGGAATGTCTTTGAGGAAGAATATAATATTCTGGAAGCTGAGAATGGTGAACAGGCGCTTTTCCTGATAAAGCAATATCAGGATTCTATTGCAGCGATTTTGTTGGATATCGTCATGCCGGTAAAAGACGGCTATGAAGTATTGGAGAACATGAAGCAAGCACAGCTGACGGACAAACTTCCTGTGATCGTGGTCACCAGCCGGGATTCTTCGGATGATGAAGTGCTGGCCTTTGATCTGGGTGCCGTCGATATTGTATCCAAGCCCTTTGAGCCCCATGTGGTCAGCCGCCGGGTACATAACGCCGTGGAACTGAGCCAGAACCGGGAGCATCTGGAACAAACTGTGGAGGAACAGGCGGCCAGTCTGCAAAGATCCACCAATTTATTGGTGGATGCACTTTCCTCCGTGATTGAGCATAGAAGCGTGGAATCGGGGCAGCATGTCCTCCGCATTCGGACATTTACCAAGGTGCTGCTGGAGAACGTCATGCAGAGCTATCCAGAGTATGGCCTGAATGAACAGGAAATTGCCATGATCTCCAGTGCTGCGGCGCTCCATGACGTGGGGAAGATCGCCATCCCGGATATCATCTTAAATAAACCGGGGAAACTCACCGAAGAAGAATTTGAAATTATGAAGATCCATGCGGAAAAGGGCGGAGAGATCCTGTCAGTTCTCAATCCCATCCACGATAAAAAATATTTGCAGTATGCTTATAATATCTGTATGTACCACCACGAACGGTGGGATGGCAAGGGATATCCGGAAGGACTCAAAGGGGAAAACATCCCCATCTGCGCCCAGGCGGTCGGTGTGGCGGACGTCTATGATGCGCTGACTACACAGCGGGTGTATAAGGGTGCATATACGCCGGAGACAGCGTTCAGTATGATTTTAAATGGTGAGTGCGGGCAGTTTTCCCCCAAATTGCTGGAGTCATTTAAAAATGTTTTTCCAACTTTCATGAAACTGACTTATCAGTATGCGGATGGTATTTCTCTTAAAGCTACATTTGCGAAAGAGGATCTGGCCGAAAAGAAAACTGTTGTAAATCCCACCACGTTGGAACTTGGACAGTTGAAATATTTCGCTATGCTGCGGTATGAAGGCGCCACTGTGATTGAAGCGGATGTGGACACAGGTGTTTACCATATCACCTATAAGCAGAATAGTGACTTTGATATGCTTAGCACGGACGGGTCGTTTTTTGATGTCTATAATGAGTTCATCCTGCACTGCACCCATCCGGACGATCAGGTCGGGTTTGATGCTAAAACCTATTTTTATGACTTTATTGCCAGCGGCAGCCTGGCAAAGACGCGCCGTTACCGCATTCTCCGCGGTGCGTCGGGAAATTTTGTGTGGTATAAAGCAACGGCTCTGCGCCTCACGGCGGACAACCCGGCAATCCACAAAATCCTGATCATCTGGAAAATAGCGCCAACGGAGCTGTGCGATACACCGGAGCGGAATATCGCCCGGCTGCCTAACGAGGCCAATGCGCTGATAGCCGCGATGCAGTGCGCCTACGATCAATATGGCACGATTTTAAATATCAACGACGGCTTCATGGCCTTGCTGGGTTACAGCCGGGCAGAGCTGACATCTCATATCCAAAATCATTATATAGAGCTGGTCTGCGCGGAGGACCGGGCAACCTTGCTGAAAAATGTCCACAGACAACTCTGCAGAAAAAATGTCTTTGAAACGGAGTACCGCGTTCAGACCAAAGACGGCCGCATTCTTTGGGTTTTGGACAAAAGCCAGCTTTTGGCAAAGCCGGATGGTACAGAGTATATCAATACGATCCTGACCGATATTACCAAGACCAAACAAGAACAGGAAGAGCTGCGGCTGAGCATGGAGCGGCATCGGATCATCATGGAGCAGTCCAACGACATTATTTTTGAATGGGATATTCGAAAAAACAAGGTTCTTTACTCTGCGAACTGGGAAAAAAAATATGGGTATACGCCTATTTCAGAAGAAATCGATCTGCGCATTGCCAACTCATCCCATATTCATCCGAAGGATATTCCTGCCTTTTTGAGCTTGATGCACAGTGTCTCCTCCGGCGCACCCTATGGGGAGGCAGAGCTGCGCATTGCGAATGCAGACGGACAATATATTTGGAACCGGCTGCGCGCCACCACCCAGTTTGACCAAAGCGGGAAACCAGTCAAAGCCGTAGGCGTGATTTTGGACATCGGCACGGAAAAACAGCGCGTTCAGGACCTGATCGACAAATCCGAACGCGATCCCCTCACTCATCTGTTTAACCGGGAAGCTACCGAGCGCAGGATACAGCATATTTTTGAGAAAGCGGAGTCGGACTGCAAATCCGCCATGATGATTATTGATCTGGATAATTTTAAAATGGTGAACGACACCTTTGGGCACCTGTTCGGTAACGTGGTGCTGGCAGAAGTTGCTGCGCAGATGCGGCTGATATTCCGTCCGGGCGATATCCTTTCCCGCATCGGCGGTGATGAGTTTCTGGTCTACATGAATGATATTTCCAGCAAAAATGGGCCCTGCAATCGGGCGGAGCAGTTAATTGAGGGGATTCGGGGCGTTTTGCGGGAAAAGCTGGGCAGTTTTGTCTTGTCCTGCAGCATAGGACTTGCTTACTTCCCAGAGGACGCCCGTGAATTTCAGAATCTGTTCCACTGCTGTGACCAAGCCCTGTATCACGCAAAAGCCCAGGGGAAAAATCGGTATGCGCTCTATGATAAGGCTATCATGGAGCAGTGGGGGGATTTCCCCGGGCAGCCGCTGATGATCGCAACGACCCGTATTGAATCTAATGAAACCTACGAACAGGACACTGTGGAGACGATTCAGCAGGTTTTTCGGGTATTGTACGGGGAGACGGATATGGGACAGGCAATACAAAGCGTTCTCTCACTGCTGGGGCAGAAGTATCAGGTGAATCGTGCCTATCTGGTAGAAAGCGTGGAAAAAGGCAGACATAATAAGGCGGTCTATGAGTGGTGCGCAGAAGGGACGGTTCCGCTGAAAGAGAAATTTCCGCATTTGCCGTATTACGATGTTCAGGCCACCAATCATTTGCTTGATGCCAGCGGAATCTTCAACTGTCCCGATGTTGATATGCTGCCGGAGAGAGAACTTAAGCTGCTTCGTACCCGCAGCGCCGAGGCTGTGCTTGGCTGTGCGTTTTTTGACGGCACGGAGTTTACGGGCTTCATTGGATTTGACAGTGCGGGGAAAAGGCGGTGGACTCAGGGACAGATCAGCGTTTTGAGCTTTTTATCAGAATGGCTGTCCGCTTTCCTCATCAAGAAGCGTGCGCAGGATAGTCTGGCAGATTTTAATCAAAATCTTTGTTCTTTGCTGGATGCACAAAGCTCCTGGATTTATGTGGTGGATCCGGATACCTATACGCTCAAGTACATCAATGCACAGGCACAGCGTTTGCTTCCTGGCGCAAAAGTCGGTATGTGCTGCTATGAGACCCTTTTTGGGCGCAGCACGCCCTGTGGGCGGTGTCCGATGAAGGAAAAGCTGGCCTGTCCGGAGGGAGCGGAACAGATGGAGCTTTATAATTCTATGCTGAAGATTTGGAATTTGGCGGAGGCATTCAATATAAAGTGGGACGGTGCGGACGCCTGTATGATCACCTGTCAGGACATCACCAGATATAAGGCGTAGGGAGAATCGCATATGTGACAAAGCCGGTCGGAGGAATGTGATCTGGCCGCGAATTTTGAAGGAAGAGGTAACTAAATCATGGATGCAAAAAAATTTCTTGCGGCCTGTGGCGGGGATTATGAATGCACGATGCGGGGCTTGATGGGGAATAAAATGTTGTTTTGCCGTCTGCTTCCGAAGGTGTTTCAAAATATAAATTTTCAAAAATGGAAACGGGGGGAACAACAAAGTGAGTGAACGCACTAAATTTGAGGAAGCAGCCTTGGCTGCCGAATTAGGTATGTATCGGGAAATTGCTGATGAAGCGGCCGACACTCTATGCGTAGTGGAGCAGAAGAGCCATAAGATCCTCTATTTCCATGAGGCCAAAAAGTTAGTTTCCAATACGGACAGCTGTGTTGGGAAAAAATGCTATGAGGTCTTTCACGGACGGGTAACGCCTTGCCCCTTCTGCACTCTCCGGGATGGAGTACATGGAGAGGACAGACAGGTGGAATCCCCCTGGGGCAAGAGGATCTATCGCATCCATAGCCGGGCGACGATATGGAATGGAGAACCAGCATTCATCCAGCTCCTCCGTGATGTGACCGAGGAGGAAGCGGAACGGCAAAGGAAAAAACGGCTGGAAGAATATTTTCAAACGCTGGTGGACAGTCTGCCCGGCGGTGTGAGTGTGGTGCGTCGGCAGAAGGACTGGAGCATCACACCGGAATATTTATCGACCGGCTTTGCGGATATGACGCATACTTCGTTAGATCAAGCTTGGGCAACATACAGGCAGGATGCCCTGGGCGGCGTCCATCCGGACGATGTAGAGCGGATCAAAGCGGAACTGGAAGAGGCCTTTACCAACATAGATCGCCACTATGAACTCACCTACCGCCTGCTGGACGGAACAGGCGGATATATTTGGGTGCGAAACACCCTGACAATGCTGCCTGACGAGGATGGCGGCCTGCGGCAGTACTGCTATCTTCGGGATATTACAAAAGAACGCGAAGAACAGGAGCGAACCAGGGCGCAATATAAAAAGCTGATCCTGCAGCATTATCAGGAGCCGGGAGATAATACGCTGGTGCTTGGGCACTGCAACATTACACAAAATAAAATTTTGGAGGTCAATGATTTTACCAGCTCAGGCTCCATTAAATCGCTTGGCACGGATCGGGAGTCGTTTTTTAATGCCATTTCACAGATGATCGTGGATACCGGGGATCGGAAGACCTTTTTGGACAGGTATCTCTCCGCTCCGATGCTGGAGGCCTACCGCCGAAAAGAACTGGAGCAGATTTTTACCTGCCTGACCCAATTTCCAGGCGAACTGGTGGGATGCTATGCGCAGTATAAGGTGAATCTGGTGGAAGATTCTGACAGCGGAGATCTCACCGGAATCCTGTCCGTAACCGATATCACGGAGCAAGTGGTAACCAATTTGGTGCTGCGGCGCTTATCCGATACTGGCTACGACCACATTCTTGTATTGGACATATTCAGCAATCGCTGTACAGTGTTTTCCGGCACTTTACGTACAGATTGTATGCCGCCGCAAAACGGCGACTATATACAGATGATGGAGTATCTGCTGGAGAATTGTATCTTGCCAAAGGATCGGGACACGTATCGAAAGCACCTGGATACCGTGCCTATGATGGAACGTCTGAAGAAAAACGGCGCGTACAGCTTTGATTATTCCATGGTGGATGGGGATGGGAACATTAGCACCAAGCGCATGACCGTATTTGCAATTGACCTGCGGCTTGGCAAGGTGGGGCTTTCCCAGATGGATATAACAGAAACAGTCAGGGAACAGCAGAGCCTTTTGAATATGCTGGCCTATACGTTTGAAATAGCTTCTTTTATTGATATCAATACGAAGCGGATGGTCATGCACACGCGCGAGACGGTGCTGGAAGATCTCTCCCCCTTGTCCATTGAGGACTGTGATTATCACATTCAAGCTGGTCTGGCCCCCTACAATACAGCTGGACAGAATATGGACGAGGTTCGGCAGCGGTTTCTATTGGAAACCATACTGGAGCAATTGAAGGAGCATCCTTTAGGCTATGATTTTGTATATGCCTATCAGGGAGAAGATAATCTTCAGTACAAAAAGATCAATATTCTATGGGGCGACCGGAATCATCGAACCGTGTGTATCGTGCGTGCAGACGTCACGGAAATGCTGGCAGAGGAACGAAAAAACAAGAGGGAACTGGAGGATGCGCTTTCTCTGGCCAAGCAGGCCAGCCAGGCCAAGACTGATTTTTTCTCCACTATGAGTCATGATATCCGTACCCCAATGAATGCCATCATGGGTATGACTGAGTTGGCGCTCGGCCATCCGGAGGATCCAGATTATGTAAAAGAATGTCTTGGGAAGATCTCTCTTTCTTCCAAACACCTGCTGAACCTGATCAACGATGTTCTGGATATGAGCAAGATCGAACACCGGGATATGGAGCTAAATCGGGAATGTCTCTCTTTGAACGAACTGGTGGAACAGGTTTGCACGATGGTCAGGCCCCAGGCGCTTGAAAAGCATCAGCAGTTCCATGTGAAGATCGGAACCATCTCACATGAATACTTTTATGGGGACGGCTTGCGGATCAATCAGATACTGATCAATATTCTGGGTAATGCGGTGAAGTTTACGCCGGAAGGCGGTCAGGTGGATTTCCTGGTGGATGAACTCCCTGCCGTGAACCGTGTGCATTACCAGTTTGTCATTAGGGATACAGGCATAGGAATGGCGCCGGAGTTTCTTACCCATGTTTTTGAGCCTTTCGCCAGAGGTATGCGCGTAAGCCGCGTCCAGGGTACTGGCCTGGGGCTAAGCATTACCAAAGGTTTGGTGGAACAGATGGGTGGAACGATTTCCGCAGAAAGTCAGGAGAGCAAGGGTTCTCTATTTCAAATTGATTTGGAATTTGAAGCGGGAACTGCAGCCCCGCTAAGCTCAAACGAAAAAGAGCATCCGATTATCTCTGAAAAAGCCACAGATATTCTGACAGGAAGCCACTTCCTAATCGCGGAGGACAATGAAATCAACGCGGAGATTCTGCAGAGCCTGCTGGAAATGCATGGTGCCAGATCGCAATTAGAAACGGATGGCGAAAAAGTAGTAAAGGCGTTTTCGTCGAACCCACCGGGGACTTATGACGCCGTTTTGATGGATATCCAGATGCCGGTGATAAATGGATATGAGGCGACACGGGTCATCCGGGCGCTTCCGCGGGAAGATGCCGGCACGATCCCCATTATCGCCATGACGGCCAACGCCTTTGCCGAAGATGTACAGACCGCGCTGGAAGCGGGGATGACCGCCCATGTGGCTAAGCCTATTGATCTGGATGTGCTGCAAACGACTCTAAAAAACGCGCTGTCACAAAAGCTGAGGCTTGAGGAGCGCCAACAGAGGTGACTATATGATAAAACATCAAATACATGGAGGTATCCGCTGCCTTGCCGCGGCATTTCTATCGACACTTTTGGCTGTATCTTTCTTCTCCCCCTGCGCGGCCGCAGCGGAGTCAGAGGAGACTGTCCTGCGGGTGGCCTTCCCCGACGCGGAGGGTTACACTTCTCTTTCAAAGGATGGTTCGCCCATCGGTGTGGTAGTGGATTATCTTAACGAGATTTCCAAATACACCGGCTGGAAATACGAATATGTCTCCACGGGCAATGCAGTGGGAGACTTCCAGGATGGAAAATTTGATCTGATGGGCGGAACCTTTTACAACGAAAGTCTGGAAGAAATATTTGGCTACCCGGATTATAACTGCGGCTACACGCAGGCAAAACTGATGGCCAGGAAGGATGACGCCTCCATCCGCAGCTATGACACAGGGACGCTGAATGGAAAGACCATCGGCGTGTATGACCGATCTACCGAAAATATCCAGCGTCTCAAGGAATGGCTGACCATTCAAGCTCTGGACTGCGAGATTCGCTATTATGGCCGTGATGCGCTTGAAAATGGAAATCTATACAATCGATTAGAGAATGGGGAAGTGGATCTGTTGCTGGGCTATGGAACAGATATACCGGACACTCTATACACCGCAGCATCCTTCGGCGGTCAGGCCCATTACATTGTCACCCAGCCAAATAACCAGGCGATATTGGATCAGCTCAATATGGCGCTGGAGCAGATCTATGCCGCAGACCCGGAATTCGCAGAAAAAGAACAATCGAAGAACTTCGCGGACAACCTGACGGGATATGCGGTTTTAACAGAACAAGAATTGTCGTACATCGCAGAAAAAGGCACTGTTACTGTAGCGGTTCCAAATGATTGGCACCCTATGTACTGCGTGGACATCGATGATTATCATGAGGGGTTTGTGCCGGATGTATTGGAGAAAGTGACAGAATATTCGGGTCTGCAATTCACATATCTTACCTGCGACTCCTATATGGATGCAATAACTATGGTACAAGAGGGAACAGCCGATATACTGGGCTTTTTTATGGGCACTGAGGAGAGCGCATCTGATCATGATTTAGCCAGAACGACTGCCTATGCCGGCCTTTCTCCGATTTTGGTCCGAAATAAAAATGTCACCTATCCTTCGGAAGGCAGAGTATGCGGCGTGATGACCGGCCGGAGCAAATCGAAGTCTGTTGTCGCGGACAAGGTAGTGTATTACCACAGCGCCGAAGAAGGATTGAGCGACGTCAACCGGGGGAAGATTGATTTCTTCTATGGAATAGCTGCACATACGGAAAACATCATACGAACAAAAAACTTGACCAATGTAGTCCAGGTGAGCCTTCCAAACAGCAACACAGAAGTTAGTTTTGCGGTTTCAAAGCCGGTGGGCACACCGCTGTTCTCCATTTTGAATAAGGCTGTCAACAATATGACAGAATCAGAGAAAGAAGCCATCAGCAGTTCGAACATGGTTTCCATTGGGGATACGCATATTACACTGTCCAGCATCATCGCCTCCAATCCCCAGTTAGCAATTACCGTAGTCGCTCTGTTTTTGCTGTTGATTCTGCTCTCGGTGAGCCTTTATTTTCACTTTCGGCTGCGGGCTGCCAAGATGCGGTTGGGATGGGAGAAAGCGGAGGCGGACAGCCGGGCCAAAACCGATTTTCTTTCCCGCATGAGCCATGAGATCCGCACACCTATGAACGCCATTGTAGGATTGGCAGATTTGACCGAACAGCTTCCGGGTCTGCCGGAAAAGGCACAGCTCAACCTGGGAAAAGTCAAAGCCTCCTCACATTACCTTCTGAGTCTTATCAACGATATTTTAGATATGAGCCGTATCGAAAGCGGAAAAATGACACTCAACTGTTCGCCCTTCTCCATGGATGAACTGCTCGACAATATTGAAAGTATGCTTGCCACGGATGCCGAACGCCGTGGTTTAGAGTTTCATATAGAGAGCAACGTGCATGCGGAAACTTATCTGGGCGACAGTGTCCGTTTGAGGCAGGTGCTTTTGAATCTGCTGTCCAATGCTTTCAAGTTTACATATGAGGACGGCAGCGTTACGCTTCGTGTAGATGGCGCACCCGCCGGCCAGACTGATCAGGCGCTTACCGTTCAGGTGATAGATACCGGCGTGGGAATCGCACCCGAAAGCCAGGAGCGTGTGTTCCAGAGCTTTGAGCAGGTAGGAACCAGCTCCACCAAGAGTATGGGAACCGGTTTGGGACTTCCCATCAGCCGAAGCATCGTGCGGCTCATGGGCGGTGATTTGCTTTTGCGCAGCGAGCTGGGCCGGGGCAGTACCTTTTATTTTACGATTACCCTTCCTTTTGGGGAGCATAGTCAGCAGCCTGATTTATGCCCAAAAACGGATTTGACTCTGCACGGTATCCGGATTCTTTTTGCGGAGGACAATGATCTGAATGCAGAGATCGCCATGGAACTCTTGGGAGCCCAGGGAGCCGATATACAGCGGGTGGAAAACGGAAAACTGGCGGTGAAACGTTTTGAAGCAAGCACTCCCGGAGAATTTCAGGCAATTCTCATGGACATCCAGATGCCTGAGATGAACGGGCTGAATGCAACAAAAGCCATCCGAAACCTGAACCGGCCTGACGCCCAGACGATACCGATCATTGCAATGACTGCCAACTCTTTTCAGGAAGATGTAGATGCGGCTCTGACGGCAGGTATGTCTGGCTTTGTATCAAAACCGGTAGATATCAATGTCCTGTTCAGTGAACTGCACAGAACCATTCGAGCGGCGGAAAACACATAACTTTGGTATACAGTTTTATCCCATCCTGGATATGAACAGATCTATCAAAGGAGTTGGGGCGAGGAAGCGTTTGGCGGAAAGAATGGTACAATAGCATCCACATAGATTCGATTACAAAAGCCGTAAAGCGCATTTAAGTTATGGATGTTAAATCCTTTCTCATTAGGCAACGTCTTGGAATAGTTGTCAGGCTCGTGGGGATTCTGGGCTGAATCAAATTTACATCCCTCCGCAGCTAGCCGGCGATCCCCCCCATACCGTCTGATATGGGGGGGAGATTACCCAATTCTGCCATTTTGTTTGATCAGGATGATTAGAATATGGTCTGGAGGACTTATAATACTGCAAAAAAACTGATCCCACCTTCATTCATCGAGTATTCCCATCATCGGTATAATTCCGTTAAAAGTCAGATTGACCATTTTTTTGGTCATAAATTCGGCACTATACTTGAAATTACTTTTTATATAAAACTTAAGCAGCCCATAGTGTGCTCCGATTATGTAATTAGTCAGAACATCCAACGGAATAATATCCTCAAATTTATAGGTAATGGGGCGTAACATCGTAGTATACCAGTCAATTCCCTGCTGCAGAATCAAGGCGTCGAATTCTAAAGAACCATTAGGACCTAATAGTAAAGAAAAAAGTTCACCATGATCCCTGACATGGCAAAACCAGTTATAGTAGCACTCGTATGCCTCACCCTTTTTCATAAGCTTATTTGGATTTTCAAAAGAATCTGATACCGCTTTTGTTAACCCTTCAGCGGTTTCTCTCATCGTCTGTTCCAAAAAAATATTAATATCTTCATAGTGGCTGTAAAATGTAGAGCGATTAATCTGGGCTTTTGCACATATATCCGTAATTGTTATACAGTGAATACTCTTCTCTTTCAACAACTCGATCAAAGCATTTTGAATTAGTGATTTGGTTTTTATTTTCCGTAAATCTGCCATTGTAATCTCCCTTCCACCTCATTCGGCTGTTCTTTTGTTTTCTTCCTCTTTACTTTACTGGTCTATAAAATTATAACATAATATGTCTCCTATTATAATAATCAATTTCTCAGACTTTGTAGGTTTTCTTGGGGTTACTCACCACAAAAAAAAGGGGTGACGGTTAAACAACAAAACTTATTTTTTTAATGGTCGAAATCTGTGTTTTTAACTGTTAATATTAAGAAAAAGCAAAGGCCGATGCAATAGATGTTAACCATGTTTAGTTATTGAAAGGAGAGAAATATACAGTGATAGATATTTATGGAATTTTCAAGAAGATACCAGGTGGATCATTGCTTTTCCCGATGTTTACTGTGGCATTAATTAATACCATTTTTCCGGACTTACTGACCTCTTTTGGGGGAATGACAACCGCAATGTATAAAACAGGTACATTGACCGTTGCGGGAATCATCTTGTTTGCAACCGGTGCAGGTATTAATGTTAAGACATTAGGAACAGTTCTCAAAAGATGCGGTGCTCTTACGATAGCCAAATTTGCAATCGCTTTCGGTTTTGGCACTCTCTTCGTAAAAATGTTTGGTGTTGACGGTATCTGGGGAATTAGCGCAGTTGCATTTGTTACGGTTATCTGCAGTACAAACCCCGGAGTATTCATGGGATTAGCAGCAGACTATGGCGAGCCTGCGGATTTAGGAAACTTCGCAGTAATGAATCTGGCTTCCATGCCTTGTTTCCCTATCATGATATTAGCAACCGCAACGGGCGGAGCTTTCGATATCATGAGTGTTATCACCATATTAGTTCCTTTCTTTTTAGGAATGCTGCTTGGAAATATCGACCCGAATTTTGCTAAAATGATGAAGCCTGCCACCCCAATTCTGATTCCATTTATGGGAGCCTGCTTCGGCTCGTCAATCAACCTTATCAGCGCTTTAAAAGCAGGTTTATCAGGTGTTCTCTTAGCCGTTGTATTTCTGATTATCAACGTTGTAATTATGCTTTTTGTAGACAAAATTATCAACCGGCGTCCTGGTTACTGTGGTACAGCCTGGTGCAGCGTAGCCGGTATCGCAATGACAGTACCCGCAATGCTTGCTGCCGACCCGACTTATGAGGCATACATCGGCACAGCAGGTTCACAGATTGCATTGGCCATTGTTATTACGGGCCTTGTAAGTCCATTTATTACAAAATGGGTTGTGGGGATGTGGGGATCGCCAAAGGTTCCATCTAATAAAGAGAAAGCAGTTGTTATTAAGTCAGCAGCTAATTAAACTTAATGCAGTATTAATATCAGTTTAAAAAAATAATATATAAAAAAGGAGAATGATTTATGAAGATTATCGCAGCAGAAGAACATTTTGTTATGCCGCCAAAGCCTGGTGCACCTGCACCGAAAGGATTACCGCCGCTGGAACAGGGCACTATGCTCGGAGCTCCCTGGTTAACCAATCCAGCGTGTGCAATGGATCTTGATGATGTTCGTATTGGTATTATGGATCAGGATGGCGTGACAATGCAGGTACTTTCCACTCCATTCGGCCAGGTTTGGCCAGCTGAAGTAGCTGTGCAGAACTGTAAGGAAGCGAATGATTTTCTGGCAGCAGCTATAAAACGCCACCCAGATCGTTTTGCAGGCTTTGCAGCAATTCCAACGGCAGTTCCGGAGGCGTGCGCTCCTGAGCTGGAACGTGCAGTGAAAGAATTAGGATTTGTCGGCTGCCTGATCGGTAACCGTGTGAATGGAACGAAATTCCTTGATGATCCTGAGTTTGAAGATCTTCTCGCAGCCTGTGAGAAACTTGATGTACCGATTTACCTCCATCCAGGAGCTCCGCCGGCAGAGATCACAGCGCTGTGCTATTCCGGATTTAATGACGAAATGGTCTCCGCATACTCCCGCTATGGTATGGGATGGCATACAGATGTAGGCCTTCATATGCTGCATATGGTTATGTCAGGTGTATTTGACCGTCACCCGGATCTTCAGATGATCCTTGGTCACTGGGGAGAATTACTGCCCTATTACGTTGATCGTTTTGATACCGCTATGCCGAAAGAATTTGCAGGACTTAAGCATAACCCAAGCTATTATCTGCGCAATAACATGTATGTTACATCCAGTGGTATTCAGTCACCGGAATGCTTTGAATTCTGTGTGAAGGTCCTTGGTGCTGACCGCATTATATACTCTGCAGATTATCCATTTGCTTCTGTTGAAGGAGCTGATAAGCTCTTCAATTGTCCGAGTATCAGCAAAGAGGACCGGGAAAAATTTGCGCATGGCAATGCAGAGCGTCTGTTCAAGCTCTAAAAGCCCTTAATGTAATCGCATTTTCGATGATAGTAAGAAGACTGACTGTAAGACAAATTCCTAAAAACCTCCGGGCTATTTCAGTTCGGGGGTTTTTATATGCCCTTTTCATATAAGATTTCCTATATCCCAGCCCTTATATATCCCATCTCCTATTATCTGTTTTTCCATACATCCCAGCTTTATCTATTAGAAGTTTCCATATTATATTTTACATAGATATGTTTTAGTTTCTATGTGTTTATCCAAATTTCTTTTCTTTTTTATTGTAATCATGCTATACTGGATTTAATGGAGGAATAGATACGTTAAGATAAATAATTGTTTGGATTATACCCCTAAACGAATACAATGAATTCACTAATCAGGAGGATGGATATGAATTACCAGATACGTGAAATAGCTGAAGCAGAATACCCTTTATTAGATACTTTTTTGTACGAAGCAATCTTTATTCCCGAAGGAACAGAAGCGCCGCCAAAATCCGTTACAGCATCGCCTGACCTCCAGGTTTATGTCTCCGGTTTCGGTACACAGGAGGCTGATAAATGCCTGGTTGCAGAAGCCGGCGGTAAAATCGTGGGGGCAGTCTGGGTACGGATTATGAACGACTATGGGCATATAGATGATGTAACTCCGTCATTGGCCGTCTCTGTTTATAAAGAGTACCGGGGTATTGGAATCGGAACCGCTCTGATGAAAAGCATGTGTTCTCTGCTAAAGGAAAATAATTACAGACAGGTTTCCCTGTCTGTTCAGAAGGCCAATTATGCCGCAAAAATGTATCTTGATCTAGGTTTTCAGGTTGTACATGAGAATCTGGAGGAATATATCATGGTAAAATATCTGGAGTGTTGACCGTACGCTCCGGATCCCCCCTATTCTCCAACAGTGGCCGCAGATACGTCCGCGATAACCTATATACTGTTTTTCTCTCCAACTGCACAAAGCCAGCCCTTATCATTTGTGTCTATTTTAATATTTGTAAAACCAGCCCGCTGCAATAAAATCTGAATCTGCTCAGAATTATATACCGTCATTCCTTCGATGATTTCCGCCCATTGTTCCCCTTCTTCATCTTCACCATTGGACTCATTACAAATCATAAAGATTCCATTCTCTTTTAGAACCCTGTATACCTGTTCAAAGGCCTTAGTAAGGTCGGGCCAGTAATATATCGTCTCAAATGCGGTTACCACATGAAACGATGCGTCTGTGAACGGAAGGTCCATCACGTCTCCATGCAGGATTTCACATCGCCCAGCCTTAATTGCCTCTTCATTCATCTTCCTGGACTCTTCTACACTGATCTGCGAGTAATCAATTCCTTTTGCCTTGCCATAAACGCTTTTTTCAAGCAGCGTTTTTATATTTACCCCGCCGCCGCAGCCAATATCTAAAGCTGCGTCACCTTCGTGTATTGTAATGTGGCTGAAGCCCCACTCTGCCATAGCGATGTGTCGGCTGTTCATCTGATGAATCATCTTTTTCCCGTCTAATCCTTCGGGCTTGCATGCATTCTGATAAAATCCCATCTTATTTCTCCCAATAATTTATTAGCTCTAAGTCGTATCATAATCAGCAAAATCTTTCAAACAGGCTGACAATTTGTAACAATCCAGGCTTGGCTGAACTGTTACGACAATTTTCATTATATCTATTTTTTTCAAGTTTGTAAATGAATCTTCTTATATATTTTATATCAGATATAGTAACGGGCATAGTAACTTTAGCTGTTACCGTTCTGATCCAATGAAAGGGCACCATAAAACAACTGGTTCCCCAGTTATTTTACAGCACCCAATATATTAAAACACCAAAAAACTTTGTTGCATCTATATTAAAACTTCAGTAATTTCTGAAGCAGGATATTTTTGTCATACAAGAACGTCAGTATTGCACTGTCCTCGATCAGGTCAAAACACATTTTTCCGACTGCCGTAGTATATACGAGAGTCAGGATAAGAAACGCGATCCATACAATCAGGAGCGCCACAAAAATCCCCGCCAGTGCGCCTGCAAAACGGTTGAGCAGGCCCACGACCGGAAGTTCTCCGATGATATCCACAGCGGCCATCAATGCCCTTACGATGATGATGGCAAGCAGGAATGTCACCAGAAATGATACTATTTTTATAGCCATTCTGGATATATAGGAGGCCACGTATTCCGGAAAGCTGGATACATTGAGCTCGCTGTATATCTCTGAGTTATTATTTTCCAGAATGATGTTTTTCATAAAGGATGGCAGCGCCGAATTCTCGATCTGCTTTATCTGTGCGTCTTTTGGGATCTCCCCCACTACTTTAAGGACATCCTCTGCAGTAATCCCCAGCTGTTCCCAGTCCAGCTCTTTTAGGTTCGCCAGATCGTCTCCGCTCAGCCCGGCAAGGGGGGTACCGCTTAAATCCACTTTTGACAGTTCTTCTGCCGAGATCTCAGGCATGAATGCCTCAGTGCATTTTGTTTCTATCATTTCAGAAATCGGCGTATATTTGGTCAGTGCGTGTGCTACGTAAGGGTTCAGTACAATCATAAGTACGATTGTAAGCACAACAGATACCAAAGAAAGTGCTATTCTGAAAAAGCCTCTCAGATATCCCACTGCCATACAGATTATAAATATAACGCCGACCATGATTAATAACCAGTTATTCATATCTTCTCCTATTTCACCAGATAAACGACTCTCAGTTCATCGGCGCTCATCACCAGGTATCTGTTTATCCCCCGCGCAGGGATGACTTCCAATGCATTGGTCTGCAGGTCACCTTTAAACCGCATGATTCCGTTCTTTGTGATAATACAGCATTTGGTTCCCTCAAACATGATGATCTCATCCTCATGCATTCTGACGCTGCTGTATTCTCCAGCAAATGCTTTGTTCATGACCTGTTTGCCTGACTTATTATACAGGCGGGCCTCGTACCCCGACTTATCCTTATTCAATAGCACAAAGCCTATGTATTTGTCTGTATGAAATACGCTTTTTATTTCCTGATTGATCTCCACTTCCTTTTTCTTCTGCGGTATTTCCTTTCCCTCATATATGATAAAGGAACTGTCACTGACCGCAACGGATGTGGTATCGTCCATAAAATATACCTCCGGGATGATACTCCCGTCGTACTCCTCCATACTTACTTCATAATCGGTTCTGGATTTGCCTTCCTCGCCAAAATTGTAGTAGGCAACCCTGGACTTCACGGCCCCGTCCTTCGTGGACAGGTAAGAAACGGCTAGTGTCATGCCGTCCCGCGACAGATCCAGGGCAAGGGGATACCCCGTGCTGTTTAATGTGGCCTGATGTTCTACGAGAATATTTCCCGTGGCATCGTATGTTACGATCATTGGGGAGCCTTCATTTTTCAGGATTGCACTTACAATTCCCTGGCTGGATACCGACATTTTTTCGATTGGGAGCGTCGTCTCCATTTCGCCCTTCAGGCCCTTTTCCGTGAACACCAGTATGGAGTTGCCTCCGCTGTCCCCCACAGCAAATGTTTCTTCATTGACATCAATCACCGGATTCTTCATCTGGCATGGCTGAATCCACTGCTCTTCATTCTTTCTGTTCAAATATACGATACCATCCCGGCTGTATCTCACGATTCCGTCGCCGAACTGGGCATACCGGTTGGTGTCCGAAGTTTCTTCTTCGTATGATGCAGCCTTACGTACACTGGTGTAGGACCTGTTTTTCACCAGCAGGTACGATCCGCTTACAATCATGATGATCAGCAGCACGGCTATGCTCCATCGCTTTACCGCGTCTTTTCTGTGCCGCTTTGCCGACTGTTTTATTTTTTCCAAATCCACCGGGCCGGCCAGTTTCAAATATGGATTTTTCTTTTGCGTCATGTCTGTCCCCTTAATGCGTTCTTTCGTCTTACCAAAAGATTATAACATCATTTTATGGTAATAGCAATTTCTGCCCGACGTAAATCAGATTTCCATCCGTCAGACCGTTCATTTTGCAGATCGCATCCACATGGGTGACATCTCCATATGTTTTCCGGCTTATTATCGCCAGCGTATCGCCCTGTTCCACGACATATACGCCATCGCTTCCGTTGACACCCGCATCTGTTTTCGCCGCATCGGCATCCTGACCGCTTTTGTCAGTATCCTGCGGCTGATCCGAATCGGCGGGAGCCTGTCCTTCATCGTCTTTCTGTCCGGTATCCTCCTGAGCATCCTTTTGCCCGGCCTCCTGCTGTAGTGGTTCACCCGATGGTTCATTGGTAACTGCAGTTACATTCCCACTGGTCTCCTTCGCCTCCACAGGCTGCTTGTCCGAGGACGTGGTACTCGTCAGATTGTTCAAAGCGGTCTGCACCGATTTCATTTTATCAAAATTGTTGATCGTGGTGACACCCATGATAATGACAATCAGCACCAGGCACGCGCTGACGGCGTACATCAGGTGGTTGCTTCTTTTCTGCTGCTGTTGTTCCTCGCGGGTTCTAACCAGACTGCGAAAGTCCTTCGCAGCTCTATCCTCAACAGTTTCCGAGGGACACACCCCATTCTTCTTTCTAGTCGAGATCATATAGTTCTGCATACATGGATTTTTTTCATAATATGTATAATGCCCGCCGATTTCCATCAGGTCATTGAACTTCAGTGCAAAGTACACCTCGTCCTTCTCCACAGGATCTTTCATGATAAACACCGTATTTTTCTTGGGGAACGACTTTCTGTGGAGCTTCACCGTACTGTGTTCCGGCGTCAGCGGTACCCCCTGATGCGCAACAAACCAGCCCAGCATCTCTCCGTCTTCAAAATATTGTTTGCAGTCCTCGTAGGCTGTTTTCCATGTATCCTCGTCTATTACATAATCGCTGCCCGATAATTTTAAATCGTGCATTTGGATCGCTCCATATATGTACACATACTCATCATCATCTGTTTTCTGGATATCTCCTACCAGGAATGCACCGATCGGTCCCTCCCCCGCTTTTTCGCACAACTGGGCGAAAAATGTATCTACATAATCTTCTACATAAATCTTCGGGCTGTCACTGACATTCCCGATTTGACGCACATTTTTAGGAATTTGTCTCTCCATTACACTCACCTCTGAATAAAATTTTTCATAAGCATAGCATAACGAAAAGGCTGAATTTATCGCTTGGTGTCAGGTGCGTTCGACAAAAATACTGTGGAGGGGTCTGACCCCTTTGCACTCCGTTTTCAGAATATTCTCAATTTTTCGCTCCGAAAGTCCTGTATCCTGCATGCATGTTACAAAGAATTCCCGCCTTATTTTCCTGACTGTTAATACGATCTGAATATCTTCAATTTGTTTTTCGAACATGTATTTCTGAACTAAAATTCTAACTCGTTCATAGTTATGAAGCCTCTCATCTTCAACGGTGTCGAGAAATGACTTTTCTTCAAACAGGCGATGGAATCCCCAGAAGTCTTCCGGGTTTGGAAAACGGGTTCTTAACATGTTGTATGAGCCCTCATCTATGAGCTCTGCAGTTCCCGCGTAATATTCCGCCGCACTGCTGAATTCATAGTCAAAAGGGTGTGCTGCTAGGTTAATTTTGACCGGATTATTGTGGATATAACGCAGGCAGCACCAGTAATATTCTTCTGATTCTACGCAGTCACTATAATAACGTCCCTGGAATACGTGGCCGGTTCTGTCGTATTTGGCATTATAATACTCAGCATATGTCGAATTGATGCGCTGCATGAACCTGGGCAGGATATCATACTTGGCTTTCATCATGATATGTATGTGATTAGACATAACGCAGTAGGCATATATTTCAGTCAAATAGTCTGCCTGCCTTTTTTTCAAAATATTCAGAAATGCTATCTTGTCGCTGTTCCTCTCAAATATCTTTTCTTTGTTGTTGCCGCGGGCTATAACATGATAGACTTCAGTTCCGCTCTCTCTTCTGTTCTTCCTTGGCATATAACTCCTCCTCTGTCTTTGCCTGAAACGATTGTCTAAAATGAATTTTAAATATGCTTACTGTGAAATGTTGTTCCGAAACGGAATTGAAAATAATTGGAATGGCTTTCGCCACTGATGATCGGATATTCTACCGAACGGCTTATTGTTCTGTCCTTAAAGAGTATGATCAAATTAAAATTAGAATATCATATTTTTCTTAAATTTTCTATGAAAAATTGAAACTGAATATATGAAGTGTTATTATGGATATAAATTTGGATATAAATTATAAATATTATTTACACATAAATAAATACTTAGAGGTGTCTGTCATGAGATTTCAAAATAAATTATTGCATAACCTCCGCCGTGAGGCTTCCGATAAGAAGGAAGACCTGCGCCGTGACTGGGGGGATGAGTTTTATGAATGCATTAAGGATATTGCCGAACATCCCGTTGTATTACGCATGAAGCTGTATCCTCACCATGGCCATACCAGCTGCTATCAGCACTGCCTTCATGTCGCTTATTACAACTATGTCTGGTGCAGATTTTTTCAGCTTGATGCGCGGTCGGCCGCCCGTGGAGGTATGCTTCACGACTTGTTTCTATATGATTGGCATACACATGCTGCCCGGACCGGAGATCATTTTCACGGAATGACGCATCCAAAATGTGCTTTTAAGCATGCGAAAAAGTTTTTTGAACTCAACTATAAGGAAGAAGATATTATCCTGAGCCACATGTGGCCGGTAACGCTTTTCCGCGTTCCCCGGACTAAAGAGGGTTGGATCACCACATTTACAGATAAATACTGCGGGACTCTGGAGACAAGCCAGCGGTAGTTCAAAATTCAACGGGGTCAGACCCTCCTGCGGAGAGGGTATGACCCCGTTAATATTCTTTAGAACCTAAAGGAAACTTTTTACTTTCTTATATATACTTTCAGCATCGAGCCCGTATTTCTTAACCAGTTCTACTGCCGGCCCTGACTCTCCAAAAGTGTCATAGATGCCGATCTTCATAACTTTTGTGGGCGCCTTCTCTGAGAGCACATCACACACAGCACTGCCCAGTCCGCCAATCACGGAATGTTCCTCAACTGTAACGACTTTGCCGGTTTCCTGCGCAGCTGCAACTACCAGATCCTCGTCTAAAGGTTTAATGGTATGAATGTTAATCACTTTTGCATCGACTCCATCTGCCGACAGCATTTCCGCTGCTTCCAGGCAGTTTGCTACAGGAAGGCCCGTTGCGATGATTGTGAGGTCTTTTCCCTCACGAAGCACAACCCCTTTTCCGATTTCAAATTTATAATCCGGCTTATCGTTGATCACCGGCACGGCCAGTCTTCCAAAACGCATGTATACCGGACCCACATGTTCATATGCTGCCTTCACTGCTGCCTTTGCTTCTATATCGTCGGATGGATTAATCACAACCATACCCGGTATTGTCCTCATCAGGGCAATATCTTCGTTGCACTGGTGCGTCGCACCGTCTTCGCCTACGGAAATCCCTGCATGTGTAGCGCCGATCTTTACATTCAGCTTCGGATATCCAATGGAATTGCGCACCTGCTCGAAAGCACGACCTGCCGCAAACATGGCAAATGAGCTGGCAAACGGCACTTTCCCGGCTGCCGCCAGCCCCGCTGCAACTCCCATCATATTGCTCTCGGCAATACCACAGTCGATATGTCTTTCCGGAAATGCCTTCTTGAATACACCTGTCTTAGTTGCTGCTGCAAGGTCTGCGTCCAATACTACTACATCTTCATGTTCTTTACCAAGTTCAGTCAAAGCATTGCCATAACTTTCTCTTGTTGCAACTTTCTTTACTTCTGACATAATGCTTCACCCACTTTCTCTAAATCTTTCATGGCAACTTCATACTGCTCGTCATTTGGAGCCGTTCCATGCCAGGAAGCCTGATTTTCCATAAAGGAAACGCCCTTTCCTTTTACCGTCTTTGCGATGATTGCAGTCGGCTGCCCCTTTACTGTTCTCGCTTCTTTAAATGCAGCATCAATCTGATCGAAATCATTTCCATCAATGTTAATTACATGGAAATTAAAAGCCTCAAACTTTTTGTCAATCGGGTATGGTGAGTTAACCTCATCAATTGCTCCGTCAATCTGCAGGTTGTTATTATCTACGATTACAACCAGATTGTCCAGCTTTCTGTGCGCTGCAAGCATAGAGGCCTCCCATACCTGTCCTTCCTGGATCTCCCCGTCACCCACAAGAGTATATACCCTGTAAGCATCCCCTGAAAGCTTGGCTGCAATTGCCATTCCTACTGCTGCTGAGATTCCCTGTCCCAGGGAACCGGATGACATATCAACACCCGGAATGTGCTTCATATCCGGATGTCCCTGAAGATAAGAACCAGTGTGGCGCAGTGTCTTCAGATCTTCAACCGGGAAATATCCTCTGTTAGCCAGTGCGGAATATAACCCGGGAGCCGTATGCCCCTTAGATAATACAAAACGGTCACGATCCGCTTTCTTAGGATCCTTCGGATCAATATTCATTTCTTCAAAATACAGATATGTGAAAAGATCAGCTGCGGATAAAGAACCGCCCGGATGGCCTGATTTTGCACTGTGAACTGCAGTCACAACGCCCTTGCGGACCTCATTTGCAGTCTTCATCAATTCTAACTTATTCATTGAAATTCCTCCTGCTTCATAAGGGGTCTGACCCCTTTGCCCCTGTTTGTTAAATTATTCACCAAATACCGCTCTATAATCTGCCTGGAACTTTGCGATTCCTGCGTCTGTCAATGGGTGATGTGTCATCTGCTCGATCACGCTGTATGGAACGGTTGCAATATCTGCTCCTGCAAGTGCACAGTCTGTTACATGGATCGGATTGCGCACGCTTGCTGCGATGATCTCTGATTTGATGCCTGCAACTTCAAATATCTGTGCGATCTCCGCTATCAGGTCTGTTCCACGTACGGAAATATCATCCAGGCGTCCCAGGAACGGAGATACGTATGTGGCTCCGGCTCTGGCCGCAAGAAGAGCCTGATTTGCGGAGAAGATTAATGTCACATTTGTCTTAATCCCTTCAGAAGAAAGGGCTTTACACGCCTTCAGGCCTTCTACTGTCATCGGAATCTTAACGACCATGTTCTTGTGAATCTTCGCAATCTCTTTGCCTTCTGCAATCATGCCTTCTGCATCTGTTGTGGTAGCCTTAACTTCGCCGCTGATCGGGCCGTCTACGATCGAGGCAATTTCTGCGATTACTTCCTCAAAAACTCGTCCTTCTTTTGCGATCAGTGAAGGGTTCGTTGTCACTCCACAGATAACTCCCATATCGTTAGCTTTCTTAATATCTTCTACTTTTGCTGTGTCGATAAAAAATTTCATGATTTGTTCCTCCTTGAACGAAAATCCCTTAGTTTCTATATTATAATTATAAGCGCTGGTAAAGGGCGGGTCAATAGCCCGAAAAACTATTAATAATTTTATTCTATTAATATAATCAAAATATTAATTGTCTTTTAGTTGTTATTGTTCCTCTATAATACGACCATAAAATCTATACACGCCTTTTAAGGTTGTTTATATGAGAAACTTTTATGAACGCGATTGTTTTCTATTTGAATTATTAATAATAAATTTTATCGCCGCATTAATTTTTCTTTTTTCTGCTTCGGGGATATGAAGTCGTTCCTCTTGTAACGATCCGTGGTTCATACTCAACATGATAAATACTGACAGGTTCCATCTCGGAATACTGTTTGTCCCGCGTCTTTATTTTCTTCATAATAATATCGCAGGCATCCCGGCCTTTATAAATTACAAAGTGCTCTATCGTCGTTAAGGATATGTTATGCATTCTTGCAAACAGTGTATTGTCACAGCCCATTACGGACATATCACCGGGTACTCTGTATTTTTCATCATAAAGAGCATCCAGGATACCGAAGGCAATCATGTCGTTCAGCCCCACAATGGCCGTCAGATTATGATATTCCGCCAGCAGCTCCTTAGTCAGGTCATACCCGATTCTGTACTCAGAATCAATTCCCGGAATATCCTTATCAATCTGCTCATTGGCCGCTTTGATAATCACGTTTTCCCCCAGGCCCGCATCCTTAAATTCTTTGAGAAATCCCTCCACCCGTTTTGAGCGCTGCTTCTGCCTTACTGTTAAAGGCGGCGCAATATATGCCACATGCCTGTGTCCCAGTTCCAACAGGTGCCGGGCCATAATTCTGCCGAGCTTGGAATTGTCAAGCTCAACGGCATCCACATCCAGCTTCTCATTTTGATTATTAATGATGGCAAATGGAATCCGCTCCGACATTTCCGCCACAATGGGCATAAAACATCTGCTTGGGTTGCAGGTATAGATCACGCCCTGGGGGTTCAGCGACGGCATCATTTTCAAATAACGCTCTTCCAGCTCAAGGTTCCTCTGAGTGTTACAGACAAACAGCCCAAATCCCTGCTCTGTGGCCCGGGATTCAATCCCCTGCAGCAGCATCACATAATAAGGGTTCGTCAAATTAGGACAAAGCACAACCAGCAGCTTTTCCCGTTTACTTTCCTTTTTCCTTTTTCTCTTAGGCAGTTCATACCCCAGTTCCCGGGCCGCTTCCTCGACCTTGCGCACCACGTCCTTTGAAAAGGAAACATTATACTTTTTATTAAGGACCATGGAGACGGTGGATTGTGATACCCCCGCTTTGCGCGCCACATCTGAAGATGTCACCTTTTTCTTATACATCATCCCACTTCCTTCGTACCTGATTCATCTGCCTACAGTTCAGTTCTGCCTTCCAAAGCCCGAAGGAGGGTCACTTCATCTATATACTCCAGATCGCCGCCCACCGGAACGCCACTGGCGATCCGGCTGACCTTAATCCCTGTAGGCTTTATCAGCTTGCTGATATACATAGCCGTCGTCTCACCCTCGAGACTGGAGTTGGTGGCTATAATCACCTCATCGACGTCCCCCTGCAGACGCTCCATAAGTTCCTTAAGCCGGATGTCCCCCGGCCCGATACCAAGCATGGGGGATATTGCTCCATGAAGGACATGATAAACGCCGTTGTATTTCCCGGTCTTCTCATAGGCCGCCAGGTCCCGGGGCGTTTCCACCACCATAATTGTCTTCTGATCCCGATCCGGGTTATTGCAAATCGGACAAAGCTCCCGATCCGTCAGCGTGCAGCACTGTACGCAGTACCGCACATTATTGCGCGCATCCACAAGCGATTTGGCCAGATTATCCACCTGCTCCTTTGGCATATTAATAATGTGAAAGGCCAGGCGCTGCGCAGACTTCGCCCCTATCCCGGGCAGACGGGAGAACTCTTCAATCAGCCGGCTGATTTGGTTACTGTAATAATCCATTTAGTATCACTCCTGTTTCTTCGTTACATCCTTAACAAAGTAGTCCAAAAGGGTCAGACCCTTCTGCAAAGGGGTCTGACCCTTTTGAGCACCATTGTCAGAATATTTAGAACATTCCCGGCATTCCGCCGCCAAGTCCTCCCGTCAGCTTGCTCATTGCTGAATTGGACTCTTCATCCACTTTTCTCAGGGCTTCGTTAGTTGCCGCTACGATCAGATCCTGAAGCATCTCGATGTCTTCCGGATCCACTACTTCTTCCTCCAGTTTCACGCTCAGTACCTCACGCTTACCGTTCATTGTTACCTCTACTGCGCCGCCACCGGCTGTCGCCGTGTATTCTTTTGTCTCAAGCTCTTTTGCCTGCTCCTCCATCTGGCGCTGCATCTTCTGCGCCTGCTTCATTAAATTTGCCATATTGCCAGGCATTCCGCCGCCTGGAAATCCACCTCTTTTTGCCATGACTAATCCTCCACTATGATTTCCATATTAATTTTCTTTTCGATGTCTACAAATGTATCTTCAAAGTGCCGCCCCTCTTCTACATGACGAACCTCCACTTCCACTTTCTTTCCGATCCGGTTCTCAATCAGCTCTTCCAGCTCCTTACGGTGCCCTTCTGTGCCAACCACCTCTGCCTCCAGTGTTCCCGGCATTACAATCATCAGCCGGTTGTCTCCCCCCAGGCTCAGCCTGGCCTTCTTGAGAAAGGTGCGGAGCATTCCGGAGGCCTCATCTGCAATGGGTCTGAAGTTCTTCACAACTTCCTGGATGTCTTCGGGGATCGCGTTGGGCAGTTCAGGTTTTGTCTGCTTTTGCGGCCGGCCGGCCGTACTGCCGTCGCTGCTGACATAAACAACCTTTTCCGTAACTGCGCCTGCAGAAATGCCCTGTTCCAGCTTCTCCTCCACAGCGCGGATGCGGTCCAGCAGTGTATCCTGCTCCACTTCCATGGCGGGAGTACACAGTTTAATCAGCGCAACTTCCAGCATAACCCTCTTCTGCGTTGCATATTTGAGCTGCCCGGACAGCTCGGAAAAAATACGGATATAGCGGAGCAGCATATCGGGCTCGATCATCTGAGCCTCCTCCTTCAGCTGCAGCATATTCTCCGTAGATACATCAATCACATCCTCTATATTATCAGATGTTTTCACCAGAAGCAAGTTTCTGAGATACCATGTAAAATCTGAAGAAAGCTGGGTCAGTTCCCGCCCCTGCATCACAAGGTCTTCCACCGTGTCCAATACCCTTGGTATATCCCGCTTTATGATATTGCGCAGCAGCTGGCTGAACACATCCGTGTCCACCGCCCCCAGTACTTCCAGCACATTGTCATAGGTCAGCTTCTGCCCCAGATAGAAGGCAATACATTGATCCAGAAGGCTCAGCGCGTCACGCATGGAACCGTCCGCCGCTTTGGCCACATACCGGATCGCCTTATCTTCCACATCCACCTGCTCTGTCACCATCAGCTCCTGAAGTCTGGCCGAAATCGTCTCGATACTGATCCTCTTAAAGTCATAATGCTGGCACCTCGAGAGAATCGTAATGGGTATCTTGTGCACCTCCGTGGTTGCCAGTATAAAGATGACATACTCCGGCGGCTCCTCCAGCGTCTTCAAGAGCGCATTAAAAGCGCCTATGGAAAGCATATGCACCTCGTCTATGATGTAGACCTTATACCGGCCCTCCGTAGGGCGGTACGCCACCTCCTCCCGGATCTCCCGGATGTTATCCACACCATTGTTGGAAGCAGCGTCAATCTCAATCACATTCATCGACGTCCCCGCCGCGATTGACCGGCACATCGCGCATTCCCCGCAGGGACTGCCATCCGCCGGGTTTTCGCAGTTAACTGCCTTGGCAAATATCTTGGCCACCGTAGTCTTCCCGGTTCCCCGGGTTCCGCAGAACAAATAGGCATGGCCAATCCGGTTTGCCTTAATCTGGTTCTGCAATGTTGTAATAATATGGTCCTGTCCTTTTACATCCTCAAATGCGGTGGGACGGAACTTTCTGTAAAGCGCCGTATACGACATGAATCACACCTCTGTCTAATTTTATTTATCCCGCAGCTTACCTAGTATAAGACAATCTAAATACCTTATACCAGTTACCGGAACACTTCATCCCCGAAACTGATTCCCGTCATCTTCGCCTCTTTAATCAGGCTGCAGTTCGGATCCACTGTCTTAAGCTTCCCTGCCACATCCTGAAGCGGCACCTTAGTCGTCTCTCCATTTTTCATGGCGATCATATAGCCGAACTCTTCTTTCAGAATCAGTTCTGCCGCCGCCGCACCCACTCTTGTGGAAAATACACGGTCGTACGCACATGGAGAACCACCCCTCTGGGTATGTCCCGGAACCGTAATGCGCACTTCTTTGTCCGTCTTCTGCTGAATCTGCTCGGCCAGTTCATAGGCAATAGACGGGTACTTTCTCTTAGCCAGCTTCTCCTTATATTCCTTCTTCTTTAGCTGAGCATCCTTCTTAGAAATCGCTCCCTCGGCAACCGCCAGTATAGTAAATGGCTTACCCGCTGCAGAACGCTTCTGAATCACATCAGCAATGACGTCAATATCATAAGGAATCTCCGGAAGCAGAATAATATCTGCGCCCCCCGCAACCCCCGCATGCAGTGTTACATGACCCACCTTATGTCCCATTACTTCTATAATAAATACACGGCTGTGTGAAGTGGCCGTTGTGTGGATTCTGTCAATTGTATCCGTGGCAATATCCACTGCGCTCTGGAATCCGAAGGTCATATCCGTTCCCCAGAGATCATTGTCAATCGTCTTGGGAAGCGTGATCACGTTCAGCCCCTCTTCCCTCAGCATATTAGCCGTCTTATGCGTACCATTGCCTCCCAATATCACAAGACAGTCCAGGCTCAGCTTATGGTATGTATGCTTCATAGCCGCAACCTTGTCCAATCCGTTCTCATCCGGAACCCGCATCAGCTTGAACGGCTGTCTGGATGTCCCCAGGATCGTACCGCCCCGGGTCAGAATCCCCGAAAAGTCTTTGGAAGTCAGCATCTCAAAATTCGCATAAATTAAACCCTTATAACCATCTTTAAATCCATATATCTCTACATCATCACGTTTGGAACATACGCCCTTCACCACACCGCGCATTGCGGCATTCAATGCCTGGCAGTCTCCGCCGCTCGTCAGCATACCTATCCTCAACATAATCGATTCCTCCTTATTTAAGCTTCTGCCGCTTTCGCTGCAGATCTTATAAACTACAATCAGCTCCACCGTAAGGTGAAGCTGCTCTTACTCTTATGATTATACCCCATTTTGGATACCGTAACAAGAAAATATTCATTTCACGGGGTCGTTTCGTGGACTCGTCGTTACTGTGCACACCTTACGGGCGTGCACAGTAACGCCTCGACCAAATGCACACTGGCTGTACCAAAATGTAGACCCGGTTTTAAGAAATCCCTGGAGACTGGATGCTGTCCCTTCATTCTGCGCCTTATTCTCCAACAAACCTAAAGCTTTCACATTAAAAAGCGGCCATATTTATCTCATTTTTGCACAAAGGGATTGTAAAATCAGTCAAAAAATTGTACAATATGAACAAGTAATACGAAAGAGAGGACACACTATGAAACAGAATAATATGTTAGCGATGATTTTAGCCGGGGGCCGGGGTTCACGCCTGCACGAACTAACCAATAAAGTGGCAAAACCGGCAGTTTCATATGGCGGTAAATACCGCATTGTCGATTTTCCTTTGAGCAACTGTGCCAACAGCGGGATTGATGTCGTGGGGGTGTTGACACAGTACGAATCCATTTTATTAAATAGCTATGTTGCCGCCGGCCGCCGCTGGGGGCTGGATGCCCAGGACAGCGGAGTATATGTCCTTCCGCCGCGGGAAAAAGCGGATGCCAACCTGGACGTCTACCGCGGAACCGCAGATGCAATTTCCCAGAATATTGATTTTATCGACAGCTTCTCACCGGAATATGTCCTTATACTGTCAGGCGATCACATATACAAGATGAATTATGCAAAGATGCTGTCCTACCACAAGGAACACCAGGCAGACGCAACAATCGCGGTAATCGAAGTACCGATGAAAGAGGCCAGCCGTTTTGGGATCATGAATACGGACGAAAGCGGCCGTATTGTAGAGTTTGAGGAAAAACCACCGCAGCCCAAGAGCAACCTGGCTTCCATGGGCATTTACATATTCAACTGGAAGCTGCTGCGCAGGATGCTTCTTACAGACATGAAGAATCCTGATTCCAGCCATGACTTTGGAAAGGACATCATACCTACGCTTCTGAACGACAGGAAAGAGCTGTTCGCATATAAATTCAAGGGCTACTGGAAGGATGTGGGAACCATTGATTCTCTGTGGGAAGCCAATATGGACCTTCTGGACAAGAATAATGAGCTGGATCTCAATGATTCCACCTGGAAGATTTACACCGAAGACGGATATACCCTGCCTCATTATGTCGGTCCGGACGCCGATATCAAGCGCGCTTTCATCACACAGGGGTGCAAGATCAACGGAGAAGTGAAGAATTCCGTTCTGTTCACTGGCGCCACGGTCAGAACCGGGGCAAAGGTCATAGACAGCGTCCTTATGCCGGGCGTTGATGTTGAGGAGGGCGCATGCATTACGAGGGCACTCATCGCCGACGGCGTTAAGGTCGGTAAGAATGCGGTTGTAGGCAGCGCAGGAAGCGAGCATATCGAACTCGTTTCTAAAAATGTAAAGGGGGAAGAATAATATGGATAAAGCATTTGGAATCGTAAATCCTGCCGGCAACCACATTTCAGTAGAAGGACTTCAGTCATACCGCACCATCGGGGCATTTTCGTTCCTCGGCAGATACCGCGTTATCGACTTCCCAATCTCGAATATGAGCAACAGCGGGATCGACCAGATCCAGGTCTATGCCCGCAGTAAACCGCGTTCGCTTGTGGAACACCTGGGAACAGGACGGCACTATAACATCAACTCCAAGCGGGGTAAGCTGCGTGTCCTTTTCTCTGAAAACAGCTCTGACAATGATATTTACAATACTGATATTGCCGCATTCCTTGAGAATCTGGAGTGTATTGAAAGAATGCATTATCCGTACGTTGTCATTGTACCGAATTACATGGTGTATACGGAGAACTATGACAAGCTTTTGGATACGCACATAAATTCAGGCGCCGACATTACTCTCTTGTATCACTCCACAGACAATGCCAAGGAAACATTTCTGAATTGTGACCTGCTAAACCTGAACCGTCAGAAGGGCGTTCTTTCTATAGAGAAAAACCGCGGAACAGCAAAGAGCAGAAATATTTTTATGGATACCTATATCATGAAAAAGGAGCTGTTTATTGAGCTGATCCATAAGGCTAAAAGCCTGTCCTCCATGTATACGCTTGCACAGATTGTAAATAATCAGTGTAATGAACTGGATATCCGCGGAGTATCCCACAGAGGTTATTTTGTGTCAATTACTGACTTTAAGAGTTATTATGACGCAAATATGTCGCTGATTAATTATAAGAATGCCATAAATCTGTTTGACGAGGAATGGCCGATCTATACAAGGACGAACGACTCTTGTCCGACCCAGTATTTTGAGACGGCTGCCGTTAAAACCTCTGTTGTGTCTAACGGATGTCTGATAGAAGGAACTGTGGAGAATTCGGTGATCGGACGGGGATGCACTATCCATAAGGGCGCATTTGTAAAAAACTGTGTGATTCTGCCCGGGGCGTTAATTGGGAAGGACGTACATATTGAAAATCAAGTTGTGGATAAGGGAGCGAATCTGATCCATGCAAAGGAACTGATTGCGCCGCCGGAGAGGCCGGGGTATATCAGACGGGGAGATACTATTTAGCGGAACTTGTAGGAGAATGGGGCCGCCGGGAAATGATTGATTCATACTATATATTGCAGCCTGACTTCATAGTCCGCCTCAATATGTAGTCTGTAAATATCATTTTCCGACAGCCCCAGTTGTCTTATCTCTTGCCAGGTAAGCAGGAGATGTTCATTTGCTTTTTCTATATAAGATCCCCATCATCAAAGGGATCTCCGCATTCGGGACAGAATTTCGGTGGATGGGCCATGTCTTCAGGCTCCCAGCCACATTTGTCACAGCGGTACTGGGGGACGCCCGCAGGTTTCTTCGCACCGCACTCTGTACAGAATTTGCCTTTGTTTACGGTACCGCAGGAACAATTCCAGCCCTCTGCCAGAGCTTGCCTTGGGGCGCCGCACTCTGCGCAGAACTTCCCCTTGTTGCCTGCACAGCCGCAGCTGCAGGTCCAGCCGTCTGCTGGCGGAGCCTGGCTGACCGCCCCTGAAGGCTGGCCTGCCTGGTTTGTCTGCTGCTGTCCCATCTGATAGAGGTTCTGGCTGTTCATTCCGCCCATATTGTTTGCCATCCCCATCCCCATAAATGCCATGGCTGAACCTGCGCCTTCGTTCTTGGCTGCGGACTGCATGGCAGCTGCCTGAGCTCCTGTCAGATATGCCGCTGCCATAGTCGGGTCTCTGAAGACTGCGGATCTCTGCAGTTCCTTTATGTATGCCTCATCTTTTTCGGATGCCCGGATGCTGCTGATTGCGATGGATACCATTTCGATTCCTCTTGTACCATTCCACTTATCGGACAGGATATCCTTTAATGCATTGGTGAGCTCCATTGTATGCCCGGGCAGTGAACTGTAGCGGATACCCATTTCTGATATCCGTGCAAATGCGGGCTGCAGGGAGTTCAGCAGCTCACTTTTCAGCTGGCTTTCCAGATCCCGAACGGTAAATTCGTATTCAAAGTTTGCACAGACATTTTTATAGAATAATATCGGATTGCTCAGGCGGTAAGAATATTCTCCGAAACAGCGGACTGAAATATCCATATCCAGGCCTATATTCTTATCTGTCACTCGAAATGGTACAGGATTCGGTGTGCCGTATTTGTTTCCCATGAGTTCTTTTGTGTTAAAGAAATAGACTCTCTGATCCTTTCCTGTGTCTCCGCCCATTGTAAAACGCTTTTTAAAGGTATTGAATGCCTCTTCCACTCCCTCTTCATATCCGTCATAGAAAATAGAGGGTTCCGTGGAGTTCTCCCATACAAATTCCCCCGGCTCCGAAGAGAATGCCACAATCTCTCCCTGATCAACGATCATCATGCATTGTCCTTCATTCACTGCTACGATTGAACCGTTGCTGATGATATTATCCTCTCCGCGTTTATTAGAACTTCTCCTGGATGTGCGCTTCATCCCCTTTGCAGCGATGATGCCGTCCCCCAGGGATTCGCAGTAAAAATACTCTCTCCATTGATCCGCCAGCACTCCTGATGCTGCTCCGATTCCTGCTTTTAATAAGCCCATAGTTAGTTACCTCCTGATTTATGAATCCTCACTTATCTCGTTAAATCGTTTTCTATCTGTCCTAAAATGTATTTCTGCTTTCGTCCGGACGGTTCTTACTTTTTCTTCAAAGGTTTTTTTATGATACTGCTTGTCAAAAACACTTCATCTTTCTGAACCTGCACCGATGCATCTGCGTTTCGGTATACCTCTGCATCTCTCTGTTTATATGCCGTATCCAATTTTGCTTTCATACCAAACATGTAGATGAAGCTGATAATCAGTCCGCAAATCATTGCCGGGATTATGTAGCTTACAGGCGTCTTTGGTTTGGGAGATGTTTTCGACTCTTGTTGGTTCTTCCCGGTTCCTGCCGCTGTTCCACTGTTTGACGGCTGGTAATTCTGACTGCTTTCTGACTCATTTGCGTCGGCATCTCCGTTCCCTGCACTCTGTCCGCCTGTCTGAGAATTCATGCTTTTTTCATACAGCGGCCCAATTTCTTCCAGAAAGACCTTGAATCCCGCTCCGTACTGGCCGGTGCTAAGATAATTCTGAACCACATTATTAAACAGCGGCCTTAAATCATTTTCTGGTATAAATTTATTTTCATATCCTAGTTGAAGAATATTACACATGCCGGTGCTCGTTTCAAATATGAACATAATAGTGTGCCTGTCATCTCCGATACCATATCCATTGTCGTCACGCAGTTTTTTTGCCTCAGCCCCCATATCTGCTTCCGGTATCTGATTTTCTATTACCAGAACTACATCGGTCTGATATTGTGTGATAATAGCATTGATCTGCTCTGTCAACTCTGCCTCTTCCTCATTAGATAAAAGTTCTACTTCATCAATCACTTTCGGCTGACCCGCTTCCTCATTGGCTGATACTGGTATTACATTTACCAGAAACAGGCAAAGCAGAGCTGCTATAAACCGTATTTTTTTCATTCTCTGTCCCTCTCTCGTCATATGTATTCTCAATAATTCCTATCGCACCGCAATTCCATTCACTTTAAGAAAAACAGCAGCATTAGTAAATATATGATCACACTGCTTCCCACAAACGTCCCCAGCGCGTATTTCCAAAACAGCCCCCTGTCGACAGGCAGATTTCCTGCAAACTTGCCTGTCTGCCCATTCACTGCGTAATGGTATGTCTGGCCTTTATACTTTACGTCTAATGTCCATACAGGCATCAGGGCATACTTTACTTTTCCATTTTCACAAGCAAGTTTGCAATACTTCTGCTTAATAGTATGATACTCTTTTTTATTAATAGATTGATTTATGATATCTTCAAATGTCCTTTTGATTCTTTCCTCTGCCCGTCTCCGGCAGTTATCCTTAGGCACATCATACTTAAGCGCTTTATACCCTGACAAATACCCCGCCTCAAACGGTACCGCCTTCTCGATCCCATAAGGTTCAATAGCTTCCATATAGGTATCATCCATCTCAGCAGAGCCATCTACAGGAACATGTTCAAAAAACATATCCCCTTTTCTGGTAACAAGATATAAATCTTTTTGAGTAAACTCATAGTAATCGTCCTGCCACGTGTTTATCTTTTCCGCATCATAAATAACAGACCCTTTTGCCCGGCAGCTGAACAGCCAGAAAGGAACATAGATTCCGGTTATTTCTTTTATATTATGCTCCGACTGGAAACCTTTTAGCAAAAGTTTCTTTCCTTTACAATGCTCCTTAAATATCTGTTTTACCTCGTCCTTGTTCAGTTGGAATGGGATAACCAAATCTGGTTGAAACTCTCCTGATACCTGTCCCGGCAGGATTATCGGACTGTCACAATAGGGACATTTTGTGGCGG
>OBZW01000186.1_pt1 | contig 57718 bp, 51 predicted proteins | sample 1477021 | NCBI WGS metagenome assembly OBZW01 (sample SAMEA2580262, study PRJEB22360) | human gut metagenome | biome: human gut; feature: human-associated habitat; material: faeces | place: Denmark | collected 2008/2010
AATTCTGAAGCGGCCTAAGGCCCGAAATTATCAAATTTCGGGCTGCATGCCGCTGGACCGCCATTTTCTGTATTTTTTCCTTTAGGGCCTCTTGCGTAAACGGAGCGGATTTTTAAAATGGCATAGATGCTCCCGGCATGGGGCAGGCTTCCCGGTTTTTCAGCGTCCTCATCCATCGCAAGACTAAAGCTTACGAACTTATCTATTTCCCAAACCCACAGTTCGGAAATGTGCACTGCGGGCATGACAGGCACAGCCCGCCCTGCCCCAGCACCGTAAAGTCTTCTTCCGCCAGCCTTTCTCCTGCCACGATCCGCGGCAGAACCAAATCAAAGATTGTTCGTTTCGCGTACATGACGCAGCCCGGCAGCCCCATCACGGGTACATCACCGGCATAGGCAAGCATGAACATCGCTCCCGGCAGAACCGGCGCCCCATATGTGATGACTTCATCCGCTGCATTGCGGATAGAAAGCGGGGTCCTGTCGTCCGGATCCACGCTCATGCCGCCGGTGCAGACCACCATGTCCGCCTCATGCCTGAGCCACTCCCTGACGGCTTCGGCCACCATCTCCGAATCGTCATTACATACGGTGTTTCCAAGAACCTCAACCCCGTACTCCTCAAGCTTTTCAATCACCACAGGAGTAAACTTATCCTGGATTCTCCCGTAGTACACTTCACTTCCCGTAGTCACGATTCCCGCTTTCATCTTCCGGAAAGGCAAAATCTGGAAAATGGGTTCATCTCCGCACGCCCGCCTCACCTGCTCCATCTTCTCTTCCTCAATCACCAGAGGCACAACGCGCATGCCGGCTATCTTATCCCCTTTTCTGACCGGAAAATTCCCGTGCCGGGAAGCCACCACGATCTGCCCCATTCCGTTGATCCGGTTCAGTTTATCACGATCCACTTTCAGAAGGCCGTCACAGGCAGCTGTCAGCTCAATTTTTCCTTCCTTTACCTCCGAGGGTTCCATATAGCAGCCCTGGCATACCTGGCGCAGGATCTCGGCGGCATCGTTCTCATGAAGCATTCCCTCCTGTTTTTCCCAGACAAACAGATTCTCCTTGCCCACGGACAGCAGCACCGGAATATCCTCCTTGGTCACGATATGCCCTTTCCGAAATACCGCATCTTTTGTAACTCCAGGGATAATCTGTGTGATATCATGGCACAGCACACATCCCTCTGCCTCTTCTGTTCTGATCAGCTTCATCCTGCAATTCCTCCTTATGCCTAACCGTACTTTTTATTTCTAAAGCGAATCCATCAGCGAAATATTTTCCAGATCCTTCAGCCACACAGCCACGCACGCGTCGCTTGGCATCCGCCAGTCTCCCCGCGGGGAAAGAGCCACGGTTCCCACCTTCGGCCCGTCCGGCAGACAGGACCGCTTGAACTGTTGGGAGAAAAATCTTCTGCAGAATGTCTCCAGCCACTTCAATATCGTAACATTGTCGTAGCTATCCTCAAAAGTTTCCACCGCCAGGCGAAAGATCTTGCTCGGCTCATAGCCAAAACGCACAAAATAATACAGGAAGAAATCATGCAGTTCATAGGGCCCTACCAGATCCTCCGTCTTCTGCGCGATATCCCCGTCCTTCGGCGGAAGCAGTTCCGGGCTCACAGGCGTATCGAGAACATCATATAACACTTCCCTTAGCTGGCCGTCTCTGGTCACGTCTGCCGCGTACTTCACAAGATGGCGCACCAGCGTCTTCGGCACGGACGCATTGACTCCATACATGGACATATGGTCTCCGTTATAAGTCGCCCATCCCAGCGCCAGTTCCGACATATCGCCGGTTCCGATGACCATACCGCCCATCTCATTTGCAAGATCCATCAACACCTGGGTCCGCTCCCTGGCCTGCGCATTTTCATATGTTACGCTGTGATCCTCCGGATCGTGCCCGATATCCCGGAAATGAACGCTAACCGCATCGGCAATCCGTACCTCCTGAAGCCTGGCCCCCAGCTGAACCGCCATCTTACAGGCATTCTGATAGGTTCTGTCCGTGGTTCCATAGCACGGCATTGTCACGGCGATGATCTCCTTTTTGTCTCTTCCCAGCATTTCAAATGCCCGTGCAGTTACAAGCAGCGCAAGCGTAGAATCCAGCCCGCCGGAAATCCCCACGACAGCACATTTTGCATGGGTATGTGCCAGCCGCTTCTTCAGACCCATGGACTGAATCGTCAGAATCTCATCGCACCTTCTTGCCCGCTCCTTCTCATTAGAAGGAACAAAGGGCTGCTTCGGGAAACGCCTGGTGAGAGCCGTTTTCTCTATCTCCATATAGAACGGCACCCTGATAAGGCTGCGCTCACTGTTTGTCTTAAATGTAGTATTCTTTCTCCGCTCTCCTGTCAGCCGGTGAATATCCAGCTCAGAATAGATAATATCATTGCAGTAACGCTTCGCCTCTTTTAAAACAGCCCCGTTCTCAGCAATCAGATTGTGTCCCCCGAATACAAGGTCTGTGGTGGATTCTCCCTCCCCTGCATTGGCGTAGATATAGCCCGCGATCAGCCTGGCTGACTGTCCCTGGATCAGTTCTCTGCGGTAGCGTCCCTTTCCGATTGTCTCATCGCTGGCAGAACAGTTCACGATCACCACAGCTCCCTCCATAGCCGCCCGAATGCTCGGCGGAATCGGGGACCATACATCCTCGCAGATCTCGGCCGATACAATCAGTTCCTCCATAGTTGTTGCCTGAAATAGAATCTGAGGGCCAAAGGGAACGAGGCTCCCGTCAAACAGGATTTCTCTGGCAGTATCCGGACCGGGAGTAAACTGGCGCATCTCATAAAATTCACCGTAATTCGGCAGGAACATCTTGGTCGTCAGCCCCAGCACTTCGCCTCGGTTCAGCGCTGCTGCTACATTGTAAAGCTTTCCGTCCACACAAAGAGGAAGACCCACAAAGACCAGAATATCTTTATCTGCCGTAAATGCTGCGATTTTCAAAAGTGCAGCTTTCGCGTCCCGCAGCAGCACTTCCTGGGTAAATAAATCCCCGCATGTATATCCGGTGATGCACAGCTCCGGAAATACCAGGATCTTAGCCCGTTCCTGCACCGCTTCCTCGATTGCCTCACAGATTTTCTTCATATTATATGGCACATCTGCAACCCTGATATCCGGTGTTGCCGCTGCAACCTTCACAAATCCTTGTTTCATTGACTTCCTCCTTTTTAATTCAGAGTGCTCATTCACCGCGTCTCTATCTGCTCTTCTTAAGCAGCTCCTTCAATTCATCCACCGTATAATTATAAGCGGTATTGCAGAAATGGCATTTTACCTCGATATCCTTACCGTCATCAATCATGGACTGAATATCCTTTTTCCCGATGCTGATAATCGCTTTCTCAATCCGTTCTTTGGAACAATTGCAGGAAAAATGTGCCGGAAGTGTATCTACAATCTCCAGCTCCAGTCCCTCCAGAACCTGTGCCAGCATGTCCTCAGGCGTATGCCCGTTATCCAGCATCGCTGTAACGGACTGGATATTCTGAATATTCTTTTCCAGACGTTCCAGCACCTCATCCTCAATAAACGGCATTACCTGCACGATAAATCCTCCCGCACATTTGACGGTATTGTCCTTTTCCATCAGGACTCCCAGCCCCACAGATGAGGGCACTTGTTCAGAAGTTGCAAAATAATAGGTCAGATCCTCCGCAATTTCCCCTGTCTGAAGTACAGTCTGCCCGGAATATGGCTCTTTCAGCCCCATATCTTTGATTACATTTAAAAAACCTGCCCCCAGAGCTCCTCCGACGTCCAGTTTTCCGTTTTTTGGGGGCAGAAGCACATCCGGATTATTTACATATCCTTTTACATTCCCCTGACTGTCTGCTGTCACGGTAAGTCCGCCTATGGGTCCCCCGCACTTCACCTGCAGCGTTAGAATATCGGTGGGGTTCTTCATCATGCTCCCCATCATCACGCCTCCCGTCAGAAGCCGTCCCAGCGCCGCACTCGCCACCGGACTTGTATTGTGGCGCTGTCTTGCCTGCTCCACCAGTTCTGTTGTCGATGCGGCAAATGCACGGATCTGCGCGTTCGCAGCGGTTGCTCTTACAATATAATCTTCCATTCCTATTCTCCTGTTCTTTGTCCTTTTCCTGCAATCACATAAATTCTCTCGCTCTCAGCGTTCGGAGCCTCCTTGGTAAATGCGTCATACACAGCTAAAAACTGAAGCCCGGACGTCTTCACAAGCTCCAGCATCTCCTCCAGGGTATAGCCCCGCTGGAAATGCGTCTCCTGGTATCTCCGGTAGATCTCAGCACCACCCGTTGAGGATTCCTGATCCTTTATAAACAGGCTCAGCTCATATTCGTTGACCTGCTCCGCTTCATAATAATAATTATCCCAGATAAAGCTGCACTCTTCCCGGTTCTCTGCAATGGTGGTATCACCCAGTACCTCCCGGTATTTATATTCTGTGTTAAAATCAAAAATAAAAACCCCGTCCGTGTCCAGATAATTATTCACCCAAAAGAACACGCGGCGCAGCTCGTCCGGCTCCGTAATATAATTCACTGAATCACAGATACTGATAATCGCGCGAACCGTCCCATAGAGTTCAAATTCCCGCATATCCTGCTGCAGATACAGGATATCGTGCCCGGACTCCACCTTCTTCTCCAAAGCAATCTCCAGCATATCCGCAGAGTTGTCCACTCCGATCATATCATATCCCAGATCCGCCAGCAGCTCCGTCATCGTACCCGTCCCGCAGCCCAGATCCAGCACCAGACCGTCATTGATCCCATATTCTTTTAAAAGTCCGTGCAGATATCCGCCCCACTCCTCATAGGGCACATCGTCCATAAATGTATCGTACACGGACGCAAAACTCGTATAAGCCTCCACCTGTAAGCCTCCCGATATTTTAGAAAAATCCTTTTGTCATAATTTATATAGTATATCATAAACATTCGGCACAAGACAACTGTTTCCCCTGTCTTCAGCGTGGTGTATTCGTTACTGTTCAGACCGTGCCGTGCACCTCACTGCACGGCATCGGGGCAAATAAAACAGATCCGTTCCTCTGCGCCAAATCCCCTACACATTTTTATTCAACTCGCGGATCGACAATGCCGTCCTGTCCCAATGTTCCTTTGCAAGTACAGAAGCAAGATAACTGTCTTTCATTTCCAGCACCTTGATCATCCTTTCATGCTCCTCCACAGATGCTTCCAGTGGCGTGTCCCGGAAGAAGCTGTATTCCAATCTCTGAATATGTATCCACAGCACATCGCAAAAATCCGTAATGTATTCATTCCCGGCTGCCTCCAATATACAGCTATGGAACGCTTTATCCGCTTTTAATATCGGCATGGGCTTTTCCTGTTCTTTAATGCACTCTTTGAACACCTCACTCAGCTTTTTGAGATGGTTTATATGGGCCGGCGTAATCTTCTCTACAGCAAGTGTGATCGCCAGCTGTTGCAGCATGGCCATCGGCAGATACCATTTCTCAATATCGTCTTTCTCTAACTCTGTTACAATTGTCGCTTTCCCCGGGTAAGATTTCACCAATTTCTGCGCTTCCAAAAGCTGCAGCGCCTCACGTACCGGAGTCCTGCTGACTTTAAAATAATCTGCGATCTCAATATCCGAAACCTTTTCCCCAGGTTTAAACTGCCCTTCAATAATCCAGTCTTTTACGGTCTCGTATACCTTCTGTTTCGCTGATGTCCTTTCAAACGCTAACTCTTTGTTTGGCAATGGCATACACAGCACCTCTCTTTCTTTTTCAATCATACCAGAAATCAATTCTACATTCCAGATTTTTATATTATTTCCTCACAACGCAGGAATAACGTTGTCACTGTTCACACGCTACGGGCGCAAACAGCAGCAAGACGTTTTCACTTCATTCGTTGACACCCATTACAACAAATGATAGAATCTACATATATTACACATAGGCAGGGGATATGGTATGTCAAATTTTTTACAAGCCTTAAATAATAACTATCATGATTTTACACGCTCTCAAAAAGTGATCGCAGATTATTTATCCAATAATCTAAACTCCATTGCATTCTGTACGTTAGAAGAACTTGCAGACCGCATTGGCGTCAGCACTACGACCGTCATACGTTTTTCAAGAGCGCTTGGATACACTGGTTACTCAGAAATGCAAAAGGATATTCAAAACGGATTCCAGACAAAAGTCAGCCTTCCTGAACGATTATCGCTGCATAAGGACTATCCTTCGAACACGTTATTGGCTGACTCTTTCCAAAACGATATCCAGAACATTCAGTCTACGCTGGAGGCACAGAATGTAGAAGATCTGCAAAAGGCGATCGATCTGATCTCTACCGCACCTACTGTGTATGTTTTGGGAATGAGAAGTTCCTTCTCCATATCCTACTACACAGCTTCCCGTTTAAGCGAGATTCGGGAAAATATTCATCTGATCCAATCAGTAGGAATGTTATATCCGGAAGAAATCGTAAGTGCAAAGCCAGGAGATGTCTGCGTTGCTTATCTATTTCCCCGATACTCAAAGCTAAGCACCACCGTTCTTTCATGGCTGAAAAACGAGGGGGTCACAATCATACTTTTTACCAGTCAAAACTATAGCGCTGTCCAGGGATATGGCGATGTCATCCTGCCTTGTTCCATTTCCAGCCTTTCCTACAAGAATTCTTACGCGGCGCCTATGAGCCTTTCCAATTACCTCATTGCCGCTATCGCTCAGAAGAACTATGCGGAATCTCAAAGAGTTCTCGAACGGACAGAAGCTATTCTAAACCAAGGATTTTACCTGGGGTTATAAAAACGCTGCAGTTCCTGGAATATTTTTATTCCAAGCACTGCAGCGTTTAAAATAGAATGAATCCCTATTCCAAAACCGGCAATCCGGTCTGAGGTCTCGGATAAAACAGAATCTCGCCTTCCTCTTTCTCTGTAAGCTTGACCGCCTCGTCAACCGCATCTTGGAGCGTCTTACAAGGAGTCATGAACATCTCCCTGATTTCTTCATCTGAAACATTTTTACAGCAGACAAAAATATCAACATTTTTCTTCAAAACCTTTGAAAGCAGCAAGACATGATCCATTTGAATTTTATAATTTTCTTTCGTATAAGAAATTACTTGTTCAAGGCGCTCGCCACTTCTAAAAGCTCTCAACATATCCTCCGAATTCACTCCTTCCGGACAGCCGCAGTACAATACCACTTTCGTTTTTTTATCAAGAACTTCCGTAAGAGCGATCAGTGCCTTTACTGCTTGATAAAAATCAATATCCAACGGCTGCCCCGGTGTCGTTACCAAAATATCCGGAGCCTTCATTTTGACACCAAGATATTTTTTGATATATTCTATTGCCGCCAAATGGCACCTCGTCATATCCCCTGCAAAAACCGCGGAAAGTTCCAGCCGATTGTTGATGATACAGTTAACTCCAAAGTCAATCCTGAATTTTTCCGCACTTTCCACCATATCCTCATGAACCGGATTTCCTTCCAGCACCCCTATGGCCGCATTTTCCGATAGGATCATTTTCGGCCTGTGATTGATCACGATTGTTTCTTCGGCACTGACGCCCGGTAAAACAGATTTTCGCCCACCTGAAAATCCTGCAAATTCATGGGGTTCCACCTTTCCGATCTGAATATGCAGATCACAATTATATGCTTTCCGGTTTACCCAGATAGGTGTACCGTGACTTGTCTCGCCTAAATAGATCAAATTAGACGCGTCAAAAGGCGTATGATTTTCAATTGATAACCTCCCATAAAGATCTCCGAGAAAACTTCTCATCTCCATTTCCGTTGCTTCCCTATGGACACCAATTGCCACAAAAACGTAAATCCGATCATAAGGAATGCCCGCGCTGACCAGATCTTCTGCCACATATTTCAGCATTTGCGCGGTGGGAACCGCTCTCGTCGCATCCGATACTAAAACACATGCAGATTTTGCATTTTTTTCAACAACCAGATTTTTTATCGATTTCCCATAGACAGGACATTTGATCGCCTTCTTCACGTCTTCCTTATCTTGCAGTGCAGGCAGCCTGGGCGTCTCCAATTTGACCGCTTTCCAGCCTGGGGGTACTGTGACCTTCATATCAAGTTCCCGATCTGTATAAATCCACTGCTCTTTTTTTTCTAAATGATACATCTTCCACATCCCTCCATACAAAAACTGGCACAGCGTTTCTCTGCTATCCGCATAAAAACCGCTGTACCAGCAACATAAGAATCCGCTTCTGTTTAATCCATCTTCATATCACTGCCGCCCGTCAAATCTTCTTCTTTTTTTTCAATTACGGCATAATTACCTTTGCCGGTCAGATCCACGATCAGATTACGAAGTTCGAAAATCGTTACAAAGACAAAAGATACTGGAATTGCTGCATATGCATATCCATATGGCAGACGAAGTGCAGGTGTGGGACGATGTCCTGCCGCAAGTACATATTGTATACCGACGTAGATGACGATCAGACAGATCACAACTGTAATAATCTGTGCCAGCATTGTAAGGGCTGCGGACATTTTTTTCGGCATATGCTCTTTAAAAATCACGATCGATACATGCTCTCTGCGAACCGCTAAGATCGCCACACTCATCATCCCGAACCATACAAGCAGAATTTTTAACAGTTCCTCTGACCAGGTCAGAGAACTGTTCAGGACATAACGGAAAATAATATGAGCCATCAATACACCAACCATTGTAAGCAGGACAACACATAAAATCACCTTTATAATTTTATAAAGAACCGTTATTACTTTGTCAAATACTTCAATCATTTCTAACCCTCTCCCGATTAATAATCGCTAATTTCATTAAGTACCTTCTCAACATCAGCAAGATATGCATCTACCTTATCCTGGCCGATATCCTTTGCAACTGATTTCATTGCCGCTGGCTGTGCAACAGCTTTCATCTCTTCGCGTGCCGCATCATCCAGCTCATTTACTTCCATCCCGAGGTTAGTCACTTCATCTAAGATTAATTCTTCTCTCCCTGCGTTACAGAACCTGCTGTATTCCATACCAAGTACGGCCCCTGTTTTCACGATGCCCTGATATTTTCCAGGCAGGCTTTCAAAAAACTCAAGATTGCAGACTAAAGGCATTGCGTCATAGATATGTTTTGTCAGTGATAAATACTTTTGTACCTCATAAAGTTTCTTATCTGTGACGTTTGCGATCGGGTTCTCCTGCGCATCTACCGTATTTTGAGAAAGTGCCATATAAAGTTCAGAAAAAGCTACCGGAGTCGGGTTTGCGCCTAGCGCTGCAAAGAATTCCATGTGGTTATTATTCTGCATCGTACGAATCTTCAGACTGTTCAGATCAGCGATGCCGGTAATCGGAGCCTTACTGCTCGTCACTTGTCTAAAACCATTCTCCATAAATGCAAGGCCGATCATGTCACATTCTTTTAAAGAATTCAGCATATCTGTACCAATATGGCTGTCTAATACCATCCATGCCTCCTCATATGTATTATAAACAAACGGAATATCCATGACTTCAAATTCCGGTTCATAGGTCACCACAGGAGCAAAAGATGCAACTGCCATTTCCAAAGAGCCCTGAGCCACCTGCTCCAGAGTTTCCTCCTCTCCTCCCAGCTGGCCGCTTGCATAAATATTTACCTCAACATTACCATCTGTCTCTTTCTCAATATATTCCTTCATTACCTCAAGTCCAAGAGTCGCAGGATAGGTGTCTGAGTTCTCACATGCGATACGGATCACGTAATTCCCGGAAACATCCTCCTCTGCAGCCCCTCCGCCCGATGAGCCGCCGGAGCTGTTCGTGGTCTTCATCTGGCACCCCGCTGCTGAAACACTAAAACAGAGGACAAGAGCTGTTGCTAAAAATCGTTTCGTTTTTTTCTTCATAATCATTCTCTCCTTAATATTCTATTCTTATCCTGTATATCCCATCAGATTCGGCAGCCAAAGTGCCACCTGAGGCACAAACGTGATTAACAGCAATACTCCGATCGTCACTGCCAAAAATGGCAGGGACTCTCTGACCGTTTCTTCCAATTTTACCCCTGCTACAGGACTTGTAACAAATAAGGTGATTCCAAATGGCGGAGTCGCTAGTCCCACGACCAGATTGACACAAAATACCACTCCGATATGCAGCGGATTGATTCCAAGGGCCCATGCAATCGGTCCGATAATAGGTGCAAGTATGACCGTAGATGCATAATCATCCATGAACATCCCGCAGATCAGCATCACTATATTCACTATCAGCAAGAACACCCACGGCGGAAGGGCTGACATTGGGCCGATCAGCATATCCATCACCCGTTCATTGGCAATTCCCCACGCCATTGCAGTTCCAGCTCCTGCCAAGATCAATACCAGGCCGGATGTTGAAGCCGCTTCGATAATCATATCCGGTATATCTTTTAACTTCACGCTCTTGTTCACAAAGAATGCAAGAATAGCACTATAGACAACTGCTACGCCAGATGCCTCAGTGATAGAAAAAATACCGCTAAATATACCGCCCAGAATAATCACTGGCAGAACCAATGCCGGAATCGCTGACTTTGTGGCATGCATTTTCTCCGACAAGGTCGTCTTACCATAAGACGCATAATTCCTTTTCTTAGCAACACGGTGCGCCACCATACATTGCAGCAGAGCAATCAGTATAGCTGGTGTTACGGCGGCCATAAAAATACCAGTAATGGAGGTCTTTCCCACTGCCGTACAATATAGGATCATCAAAACACTTGGGGGCATGATTGGTCCGAGCAAAGAAGCCGAAGACATGACAGCGGCTGAAAACGGTGCTGAATACCCCTCTTTTTTCATCATCGGAATCAAAAATGCTCCTAACGATGCTGCCGATGCCACTGCAAGCCCCACGATTGATCCCATCAGCAGAGATGCCCCGATCGTAACGATCGCAATCGCCCCTTTAAACCGTCCGAACCATGCATTTACAAACTTAATCAGCCGCTCCAGCAATCCTCCCCTCAGCATGAGCTGTCCTGTTAATACAAAAAACGGAACCGCCAAAAACGAAAAGCTGTTCATTCCTCCATACATTTTGATCGCCATCTGGATTGGATCAAATCCCGCGACCATTGTATAAACCAGTGTTGTGACGATCAGATTATATGCGATGGGCAGGCCAATTACCATAAGCAGTAAAAAGCATATGATCATAATAAGTAAAGATAAAGACACTTTTCATCACTCCCTTCGCACATTATTTTTGATACGGATCATCCCATAAGGTTAATTTCATTCCAATGCCTTCCTTCAATGCAGTTTGATATAGATCATACCCCAGACCCACATCAAATGTAGCCATGCCACAAGCAACAAATGTAATTCTTTCTTTCTCATCCGTTCTGCCCGGCTTGCTTCCCATGATCACTTCTCCGATACTGACAGACTCCTCAAGCGGCGGCATCTTGCCGTCGTCAATCAAAGTATAAATAGGACCTCCTATCACCCCTTTATAATAACCTGCTTTATCCCCGGATTCGATTGCTTCCTGCACGTAAGCCTCGTGAAGTCTTACATTATCATAGATCAGTTTTGTATTGATCCAATAAGAATCATCTGTCTGCATTGGACCTGTGATCAGCAATGTAACACCATCTTTCATCCACTCGTCTTTCACATACAATGGTTTTAGCCTTGAGGCAGCGACTGTGATCACATCTGCATCTTTCAATGCTGCTTCCAAATCCAGTTCCACAACACCGTCAACTCCCAACTCTTCCTTCTCCCACTCCAGGAACTTCTGCGCCGCAGCTTCAAAAATGTCAAAACACACAACTTTTTTAACATAAGGAAGCTGTGTTAAGATCGAACGTAAGCATGAGCGGTTGATCTGGCCACATCCAAGTACCGTTATCACTTCTGAATCTTTCCTCGCCAGATGCCTTGCAGCCACACCAGGAACAGCTCCCGTTCTGGCGGCACTTAAGAGATTGGCTGACATAAAAGAAAGTGGCTCGCCTGTATCCTTATCATTGAGGGTTACTGTCAAAACAGATCTCGGCAGCCCCTTCTTTGGATTCTCGGCATTCGATCCATACCATTTATTTCCACATACATCAAAACGTCCGCCCAGATAAGCAGGCATCGCTACAAATCTTCTGTCCGGCCCCGCAACCGGCATATTCGGGAATGGAGTTTCTTTCGGAAATACAATACCCAATCCGTGACTATTATGATTACTGCCTCCCATTAAATAGTCCCCTTGACTTAATAAAGTAAAGACCTCCTCTGCATTGTCGATACATTTTACCGCATCAAGAACCCCTGCCGCGATAGTGTCGCTCTCTGATAAATATAGAAATTCTGTTTTGTGTGCCATGTTTTTTCTCCTTCCATTCTAAAACAATTTGTCTTTCATTTCGTTCTCTTAAAATGTTTTATTTAATACATTCATTTTATATTGATATATTGCATATGTCAATCTAATTATCTTGTTTTTTGTTCACTTTTCTATTTTTACCAAATTCTTTGCTCGTTTTTTATGCATTTGCACCAATATGATTTTATTTTCCAGAATTGACATTGACATATTCGATATATCGCAATATACTTTAAGTACAATTTAATACATTCTTTCATTTTTATCTTATTTTTTGTTTTATTTGATATTTAACCAGCTAGTTGTTAGATTTAAAGGAGATTCTATCTATGAAAAAAATCAAGAATTACGACAAACTGATTGACCATGGGGATGTGGAGTCGAGGAAGGTGGTCCTCGAAATCACAGATAAGACGTTACAGCGTCTTGATGCGTATCACCGCATAAAAAGCATTATGAAACTTAATGGCGATATATTGCATATCGGTTCCAAATCGTGGGACTTATCTAAAAAGAAACACATTTATCTGCTCGGGGCAGGGAAAGCCTGCAATCATATGGCAATGGCTGTAGATGAAGTTCTTGGTGACAAATTGACCAAAGGGATCGCTATTGTAAAAGTTGCGGAAGAAACAGACCATTTTCAAAACACAGATGTATATGTAGGCGGCCATCCATTGCCAAATCAAGCCGGCTACAAAGCCTGCCTAAAAATCCTAGATCTGGTAGATCATGCCGGACCGGATGACTTATTTATCGTTGTAATCAGCGGCGGCAGTTCTGCCCTTATGAGCTGTCCTATCGAGGGAATCACTTTGGAAGACGAGATCAAAACTACGGATGTCATGCTGAAATCCGGTGCGGGAATTTATGAGATCAATGCCATCCGACGTCATATTTCTGCCATGAACGGCGGGATGCTCGCAAAACGGATCCAGTCTGTCGGGGCTGAACTGATCGGCTTTGGTATCAGTGATGCTGTGGGTAATCCAGCAACCGGTGATATCGGCGTGCCCTACGAAAAGTATGCAAGTACTCCAATGGGACCTGACAAGACCACTTTAGAAGATGCCAGGAGAGTCATACGGGACTATGATGTTGCCGAACGTCTTCCTAAAAATGTCGTAGATTATCTCATGAACGTCGGACCAGAAGGAGAAACACCAAAAGCTTTTCCGGACAATACCTATTTTCTGCTGAACACACTGCCAGATTCCTGCATTTATGCAAAGGAGATCGCAGAAGAGATGGGTATACCAGCTATCATACTTTCTTCCTTTTTAGAAGGAGAAAGTAAAGACGCCGGTTCCTTCTTCGCCTCCATCGCCAGAGAAGCACAGGCATATGGTAATCCGATCAAACCGCCTTGTGTCATTTTAAGTTCCGGCGAAACTACAACACAAATTCTGGACAACAGTACAATCACTGGACATGGCGGTCCGGGACAGGAACTGACTTTAAGTTTTTCTATTCTTGCAGCAAAAACAAAAGGTGCATGCATGCTGTCCATCGATTCCGAAGGAACAGACGGAACTACTCCTGTAGCCGGAGGTATTTGTGACTCCAGTAGCTATCAGCAGGCGCTTGATAAAGATATCGATGTATATGCCGCCCTTCGGGGCCATGCCTGCTATGAGGCATTAGAAGCAATAGGGGATACTGTATTTACCGGAAATACAGGAACAAATCTCTGTGACTTTAACGTACTATATATTCCGAAAGTTGAGGGTTAAGACTATGAATTCAAAAATTAAATCAATCCATGCCCGGCAAATTGTAGATTGTAAGTGCAGACCCATGGTGGAAGTGGATGTAGTAACTGAGGACGGATGTCTCGGCAGAGGGTGCGCCCCCACCGGTTCTTCGGTAGGCATGTCTGAATCCTATGTTCTGCGGGATAACAATCCTGACGAATACCATGGTTTGAGTGTACATAAAGCGGTTGACAATGTGAACAATCTGATTGCTCCTGCATTATGCGGTATGGATGTCACCAGGCAAAAGGAAATCGATCAGATCATGATCAATCTGGACGGCACGCCAGAAAAAAAGAGTCTGGGCGGAAACGCAGTTTACTCCACTTCCATCGCTGTATTTCGTGCTGCCGCCAAGGCATCCCGCCAGACTTTATATCAGTATATCGCCGGTGATACCATCCAAACAGTGCCGGTTCCGAGCTTTAATGTAATAAATGGCGGTCATTACGCAGACTTAACACAGCCATTCAATGAGTTTATCATCATGCCATACGGTGCATCGGATATTTACGAAGCAGTTGAAATGGGCATCAATACGTTCCAAGAGCTGGAAAAAGTAATTGCAAAGCATTTGGGACATAAACCAGAGGTCGCACCTTCCTATGGATATGCATCACCGTCTGCCGATCCGGAAGTGAATTTGAATTTGATCTCTGAAGCAGTAGAAAAATGCGGTTACACAGGAAAAATCGGCTTTGCCTTCGATTGTGCCTCCAGTGAAATGTACGACCGTAAAAACAATACATACCTTTTAAAGGGAGAGCGTGTGACTGCCGATGCCCTGATCGATTATGTAAAGATGCTGACCCAGAAATTCAATTTTGTATTTATTGAAGATCTGCTGGACGAAGAAGATTGGGAATCCTATCCAAAAGCACATAAGGAAATTACCAGGACGAATATCATCGGAGATGATTTTATTGTAACAAACTTAGATCGTTTGAAGAGAGCTTATAAACTGAACGCTCTGGACGGTTTTATCCTGAAACCAAATCAGGTCGGCACCATTACAGAGGCTATGAATGCCTATAACTTTGCAAAGGAACACGATCTGCTTGCCATTCCTTCCGGCAGAGCCGGAGGCGTCATCGGAGATGTAGTGATGGATTTCGCCGTAGGACTTCAAGTTGGCTTCATCAAAAACGGCGCCCCCCGCTCCGGTGAACGGATCGATAAGCTGAACTTCCTGATGCGTGCATGTGATTTGAACCCCGGATGCCAGCTTGCAGACATCTCGTCCCTGCTGAAATTTTAAAGCAAACAGAAAGGAGATAATTAAAATGGAAGCAAAATATAACCCCTACGAAAACATGCTCTCTGTTGTAAGCAATGCGGCCGAAATACTCGGCTATACCCCCAGCGACTATGAGGCCGTGAAATATCCGGAACGAGAACTGAAAGTTGCCGTACCGGTCCGGATGGACGACGGCAGCGTGAAAGTATTTGAAGGGTTCCGCGTCCAGCACTCAACATCCCGCGGTCCCGCAAAGGGCGGCATCCGTTATCACCAGAATGTTGATCTCGACGAAGTCAAGGCGCTGGCAGCCTGGATGACCTTCAAGTGTGCCGTCGTTAATATCCCTTACGGCGGCGGAAAAGGCGGTATCATCTGCGATCCCACAAAGCTCTCGGAAAGCGAGCTTCGAAGCCTGACAAGGCGCTTCACGGCAATGATTGCCCCCATCATAGGGCCAGACCAGGATATCCCCGCGCCTGATGTGGGCACAAATGCGAATGTCATGGGCTGGATCATGGATACGTACAGCATGCTGAAAGGCCACTGCGTCCCCGGTGTTGTCACTGGAAAACCAATTGAACTCGGCGGCGCACTGGGAAGAAACGAAGCAACAGGACGCGGCGTCATGATTACAACCCTGAACATTCTAAAGGCTCTGGGGATGAATCCGGAAAATACAAAAGCCGCCATTCAAGGCATGGGAAATGTAGGCAGTGTGTCCGCAAAGCTTCTCTCTGAAAAAGGCTTAAAAATCGTCGCTGTCAGCGACGTATCCTGCGCCCTGTACAACCCGGACGGACTAGATATTCCTTCCATCCTGGAATACCTTTCTCAGAAGCGGGGCAACCTTCTGGAAGGATATCACAACGGAAATACCATCCATCTTACTAACGCAGAATTACTGGAACTCAACGTAGACGTACTGATCCCTGCCGCACTTGAAAACCAGATCAACACCTCCAACGCCGATAAAATACAGGCCCGGGTTATCGTAGAAGCAGCCAACGGCCCCACAACCATTGATGCCGATGAAATACTTGATAAAAAAGGAATCGCCGTTGTTCCCGATATTCTCTCCAATGCAGGCGGCGTTGTCGTCTCTTACTTCGAGTGGGTACAGAATATCCAGTCCATTTCATGGAGCGAGGAGCATGTAAACGAGCAGCTGAAGCAGATTATGGATCAGGCATTCCAGTCCGTATGGGATATCGCCAGGGAAAAGAAAGTCTCCCTGCGTACAGGGGCATATCTCATCTCGGTTAAGCGCGTCATTGACGCCAAAAATATGCGTGGAATCTGGCCTTAGGATATAAGAGAGAGGGCACGAAATAGAGGGATTGCCAAAAGCCGCCCAAATGCACATATGCCGTCGGGCGGCTTTTGGCAATCCCTCTATTTCGCTGGGCGCATCCGTCGCCAAGTCTAATAGCCCGTCACAAACCTCTTGACACATCTCTTTTGTTGTTCTACAATGGGTAAGGATAATTAAATAAAACATTTCGGTAGGTGAGGCTACCACAGGGATTTGGATTTTCCTGAGATTGCTGCCGCGAGATTGTGGAGACACAACGAGCTGGTTAGCAGGCTATGTCGTGAAGGCATAACCTAATGCAATTGATATGCCCTGTGATGCTAAAGCTTGAACGGTGGATTCTTATGTACGGGTATGCTATGTTTCCGTCACTGTTCAGGCAGTGACGGTTTTTTTATCTTATAGGAAAGCTCACCTATTAGATAAAAAAAGCCATCCCGGCGGGAAGTGCACTGCTGCGCAAGAAGCAGATGTCGCGATGTGACCGCCGCAGGCGCGAGTTTCCAAACGAAACTCTATTTTATATCTATCTCAGAAAGGTGGTGAGGTTATGGACGCTGGTGCCAGTTATCATTCGTGTGACAAACTAGAATTGAATACAGATTGGAGATGTTATTATGATGGACAAAGTTATATTTGTAGAACTCCTTACACAGCACCACTACAAAGCTGTAAGGAGCATTTTGGATGTCATGAACGAAGTGGACATAGCCTCCCTTCTTTCGGACTTAGATGACAGGGAACTGGCCCTCGCTTTCCGCCTGATTCCCAAGGACAAAGCGGCAGAAGTATTTGCCAATATGAACAATTCCTTGCAGACATATCTGGTGGAAATGTTTACGGAAAAAGAATTAAAAGAGTTGTTAGATGACTTATATATGGATGATACTGTGGATCTGCTGGAGGAGCTTCCGGCTAATCTCGTCACCAGGATTCTGGATACAGTAAGCCAGTCAGAGAGAAACATGATCAATCTTCTCCTGAATTACCCGGATGACAGCGCAGGAAGTATCATGACGACGGAATATGTGGGGCTTCGCCAGTCAATGACTGTGGAGGAATCCATGGCCCATATTAAAAGAACAGGAATTCACAAAGAGACGATCTACACCTGTTATGTAACTGATAAGAGAAAACTGATCGGCATTGTGACAGCCAAGGAACTGATGACCTCGGATGACAACCTGCTGATCCGGGATTTGATGGAAACAGAAATCATCTCTGTCTCCACACACACCGACAAGGAGGAAGTGGCTCAGCTCTTCCGCAGATATGACCTGCTTGCTCTCCCGGTACTGGATGCCGAGGGACTGATGGTTGGAATCGTCACATTCGACGATGCAATGGATGTCATGGTAGAGGAGGCTACCGAGGATATCACAAAGATGGCAGCTATGAGCCCAAGCGAACAGTCCTACTTCGAGACCTCCGTGTTCAGCCATGCAAAGCACCGTATCGCATGGCTTCTGATCCTGATGTTCTCTGCGACAATCACGGGGACTATTATTACAAAGTATGAGGATGCGTTTGCTGCTATCCCTCTGCTCGTTTCTTTTATACCTATGCTGATGGATACCGGCGGAAACTGCGGATCCCAGAGTGCTACACTGATTATTCGGGGAATTGCGCTGAATGAGATTCAGTTCCGGGATATTTTCAAAGTAATATTTAAAGAATTCCGGGTTTCCCTCATCGTCGGGGTTGCGCTGGCAGTGGCCAACGGAATTCGGATCCTGATTATGTACCATGATACGATGCTGGCCCTGGTTATCGGGTGTTCCCTTGTTATCACGATCATCCTGTCCAAGCTGATCGGGTGTATCCTGCCGCTGCTGGCCAGAAAAGTGAACCTGGATCCGGCGATTATGGCTTCACCGCTTATTACTACTATGGTAGATACCTGCTCTATACTGGTATACTTCAGTATTGCAACCAGGGTATTTAACTTATAACATTGCTTTTTTCTAAACCTAAGGGTAAGAATTACAATGTACCTTTTGGATAAAATAGTGATGAAACTCTATAAGAGGCGATTGAACTAACGTGTTTTTGAGCATGTATCGAAAGAAATATATCCTTATATGTAACAGTTCAGACTTATCTGAACTGTTACACCTTTCTGTCTAAACAATCATTTTGCAATAATCCAGAACTTGATCCGGGGTTATTAAAAAGCGTTTTACCAGCTTTGTTCTTATCTTCTCTTCACTGAAGCCTTCTTCACGATAGTCCATAATAAATGCCTTAATTCCCAATACACGTCCTTGCTCAATTCCTTGTTTTTCTACATTTTAGCATTCCGAAAACAATCTTTAAAACCTGCATCCGGACTGCAGAATGATATTTGAATAAGGGGTTGCTTCCCCGGTACGGATCACCGCCCTGCATGTTTTAAGCTGAAGCTTTAATTCTTCATGGGAAATGTATTCCACCTGGCACTGCTTAGGAAGCTTTTCACATAGTGCAAGGATCCGTTCCAGGACTACCGGATTGTCAGCTCTGATCTCCTCAGCCAGAACGATTTTCTCGATATTCATATCAGCCGAAACTGTCTCCAGCACGTCCATAAAGGAGGGCAGCCCCTCTCTTAAAGCCAGGTCAATCCTTTCTGTCTCTTCCGGCACAGGCAGCCCACAGTCTCCAACGGCTATGGTATCTGTATGCCCCATATACGAGAGTACTCTTGAGATATCGCTATTTAGAATTCCTGATTTTTTCATACTTCCTGATCCTCCTTTTATCCTATACCCGAAGGGGCATGTATTACGGGGCGCCCTTTGGGTATCCTTATTCTGCCGCTTCAATCATTGCATAAATATTCTCCTGAGGAATTGACGAAATCAAAGTGTTACATGTTGACAAAATATATCCCCCATCTGCCCCTGCTTTTTTGATTGTTTCTTTCACGGAAGCTCTGACTTCATCAGGTGATGCACGGCACATTATGTAGTCTAAATCGATATTCCCCCACAGACACAGCCTGTTACCGTATCTCTTTTTTACCTCGCCGATATCCATCCCCGCAGATGGCTGAAGCGACTGTATCCCATCAAATCCCGCTTCTGTTACTTTTTCCAAAACAGCATTCACATTTCCGTCACTATGCAGAAATACAGGGACATTTTTATAAGCTTTAATCTCTTTTACAGCTTGATTCCAAAATGGATAAACATTCTGTTCCATAATATGCGGCGGGAGAAATACGCCGGTATTAAAGGCCACATCATCCCCGATTACGATCCCGTCAGCCCCGTTGTCAAGAAAGATCTTGGCTTTCTCAATCTCATAATCCATCACTTTTACCGCAATCTTATGCATATCGTCTGTATTGGTCAGACTGTAAACCATAAAATCTTCCATACTAAACATTTCATCAAGCTGTGTGACAGGTCCGCCAATCTGAGCAAACACAAAAAAATCCGTCTCCTGTGCAAAACGCTTTACAATCTCTCCCGTTACCTTTGAACTATCGGGCTTTTTGTATGCTTCTGCATTTTCTATTTCTTCTACAGCCGCTCTGACAAGCCGCCGGCTTCCAGATCCCATCTCGTAAATCTGGCCGTAAACAGTCTGTATCAGATGCCTCCCATTTTGTCCTGGCGAAAGCTCCCACTCCGGCCATTCGCCTACATTAACCAGATCCATCCGCAAAAGTTCACGAATCGCCTTCTCCCGCTCAAAACACTCATAGGCCAGCGGATATTCCCTGCCCAGGAGCCGGTTTGCAAGTTCCCCGTCAATATGCAGTTCGCCTTTTGGAACCCGGTCCGTTTCTTGATGCCGGATTGCTGCTGATACCCTCTCTTTTTTTGTCATACTGACACCCTTCTTTCGATATCCCCTTTGGTTATCGTGTGGATGCACACTTTTGCTATGCCGCTTTGCAGTAATATATTTGATCGCGGCGTGTGCATTCCCCCTGAGGATTTATTGATATAAGAAATTCCAAAGGAATTTCCCATATCATGAAAACGCCTCCCTGGCCAGTTCTATAAACTTTACAAGATGCCTGTTTGTATGTCCGCATGTCCGTATATCTTTTAAGATCACCTCCATATAGCAGTCCTTTGTCTTTATAGCAACTTCTTTCAGATACTTCCGCATTTCACTTTCGTCAAATCCCGTGCATATTTTGGACGGATCCGGTTTCCACGAAAAGATTGCTTTTTGGCCTATCTGTTCTGCGGCTTCCTCTATATCCGACCATGGACTGACGCTCAGACGTCTTATGTTTGTAATATGTCTGTATATAGCCTCATACTTGTGGTCGAGAGGCTCACAGCAGCCATAGCATCCCCTTCCAAATAAATTCAGCCCAATCTTCTGGTTGGCAATTGCAAATGTTTCGAACATCTCCGGGGAAACATTACTGAATTCCTGGGCATCTGCAAATCCCCACATATCCTTCAGCTTCACGTCTTCAGGCTCTTTCCAGGGAGCATTCGTGTAGCCCAGACTCCCGGAACCTGTATAGATATTAATCCGGTTATCAAATAAAAGCCGCTTCTCTTCCAGACGTTTCAAAAGCCTTGCCTTACTCTCTCCCATATGTCTGAACACACTGTTCAGAAGTTCCGGCTCATCATACAGGTCATACATCAGATTTTCCAGGCCTCTTAAATGTACCATTTCTATCAGATGGCTCTGTACAAGAACACTGTAGGGAATCTGAAACTCAAAATCCAGAATCCCATCCAGTACGTCTCCGGCTTTCTCCTGCATCGCGTTCTTTGTCTCTTTATCAGGAAGGAAATCCACTTCATGATTCAAAAGGATTTCATAGTCTTTTTCTGTTTTCAGGAAATTATCAAGGTGATATGCATTCGCTCCAATCTCCGGTTTTACTATGGAAATCCCCCACGCCGTCTCCTGTCTGGTATTTCCATAGAGATACCCTGTATAAACGCCTGGATAAGAAAAATAGAGACGCTTTTCAAATACAAAATCATCTTTCAGGTATTGGGCCTGGTAAAGGTACTTTTTGATTTTATTCTCCATATCCCTCAGAAGGGGGTCTTCACACTGCAGGGAAGACTCTGGAACAAGTTCCAGCCAACCACCGTCATCATCCGGACAGACCCAGATTAATGGCTGCTGAGGGGATATCAGATCGTTATGATCTGCCCAGCGTTTCCGCTTACTGATGTTCTCTTGTGTATCAGGCAGTTCTGCAAGCTTTTTGGCAAGTTCTCTAATATAGGCTGCCTGACTGCTGTAATCCTGCATACTTCCGCCTCCTATTCTCCGACCTGCGGCATGCGGTTTATGTGAATATCTGTAAAAATATCGGCCTCATCTACACTTCTGGTTGAAAATTCTGAGACAATACACCCTTCTTCTCCTGCCTGAAACCAGTGCAGTGTGTCTTCCGTAAGTGTGTATTGTTCTCCCGGATGCAGACAGATCTCATGAAAAACAGTAAAGTATTCTTCCATATCTTTTGGAATCTTCCCAGCAATCCCTTCTTTTTGTCCGCTGTCTGCAAATCCGCCCACATACAGAAAGACCGTTCCCCTGCGGCAGCGGAATGTCTCTTCCTTCCCTTTCAAACCGTCAATTTCCGGATGTCTGTGCTCCGGACAGATCTGGTAAGGCATCAGAACCAGTTCCTTCGCGCAGCACCTCTGCGTATTTACATATGTAATAACCTGCAGCCCGATTTCATCCAGCCGGTTCAACCCGAAATCAGCAACTTCAACCTGATTCTTTTCTTCTTCAGTAAGGGCAATGCCTGCCTTCTCAAGTGCAGAAAGCGTAGCCGCTTTATATTCTTCATACTGTTCTCTCGCTATCATAGGTACCTCCTTTATTTTCCTTTAATCAAATAGAGTTTCTCCCGCGAAACCCGTGCCTTCGGCGGCCGCATTGCAGCAGCCGCCTCCTACGCCGCAGTGCGCATCCCCTAAGAAATGTATTCAATTTATGTATGGAATTTAATAAAAAATATTTTTAGCTGCATCGGAAAAATAGCGCAGGTTTTGAGGCGGCACTTCAAAAAAATGATCACAGGCAGACAGAATGTATCCTCCGTCCAGGCCAAAACTTTCATAGAGCCGTCGTACCTCTGTTTCGATCTCTTCTTTTGTACCCGTCTCCAGAATATGGAACTGGTCCATCCCCCCGATCAGTCCCACAAACGGATGAAGCGCATTGTAGACTTTCTGCTCATCCTCCCTGTCACCGATGTCCCCGCCAACCGCCGAAGGAGAAAGTGTCTCCGATACGCTGCAGTGATTTTTTGCTATCAGATCTGCAATCCGTGTCATACCCCCGCATGTATGATAGACGGAACGAAACCCGTGCTTTTTCAGGGCGTCATGCATTTTTATATCGTAAGGAAGGCAGAATTCTTCGTGGATATCGGGTGAGATCACCGTGTTGCTGGAAGCTCCGCCTCCGGTCTCCACAAGGTCGAAGGGCATCCCCGGCAGATTTTCCTCAATATAAGCCAGCTTTTGCCCTAATAAAATCTGAAGCAGCTCGTGTACCCACTCCGGATCGTCATAGGTCATAAGTATCAGGTTCTCGACACCATACAGTTCACAGGCGTCCTGCCAGCAGCCGCCCTGTTTCCCCCATATGAAGGTTCTTAATATACCGTCCTCTCCCAATGCATCATAAGTCTGCGCAACTAGTTTTCTATCCAGTTTGGGAACGGGCCGGTATCTCCTGAGAAGATGGATATCCTCCTCCTTTTTTATCAAATGTTCCATCACCCAGCTAGTCATGGGACTGATGCCTTCTGAGGCCGTCAGTATTCCATCCGGTGTCTCAATCATGTAGTGTTTCACATAAAAGCCTTCCCTCTGCTCCCGTGTACTGCTCACTTTCCACGTATCGCTTTCTTCGCCTGACACAGAAAATACATTGATCGAAGCATCCAGACCACACGCTTTATTTGCCTCAATATCACTCATTCCGTTCATATACGTTTTTAAATGATACGGCTGCCACTGATGAACCGTCACCGGCAGCCTGTCAGGGATTCGCCCTTCGATTGCACAGAGCATTCTTTCTTTTGATGTCATCTTTCATCCTCCACATACATTTTAACATCTTCTGTTTCAATGACAGCTTCCTTGTTTACAAAAACCGGCATATAATCCAGCGGACACGTGAAAGAATACCACTTTCCACCCATATAGGCCCGTTTTTCCCCCAGTATCTCCACCCAGACTCCCTCAGGCAGGTATACCTGCCTGACAGCATCTCTGCCGCCGAAAACAGGAGCCACAAGGATATCTTTTCCGAAGAAATACTGGTCATACATTCCTCTTACATTTCTGTCCTTGGGATATTCCAATACCATGGGGCGGATGAACGGAAGTCCACTTCCCGCACACTCGGATGCAGTTTTCCAGATATACGGCATCAGCCGGTAACGCAGACTGATAAATTGTCTGAGAATGTCAGTCGTCTCCTCGTCGTAAGCCCATGGCTGCCTTGTGGTTGTGCCATGCAGGCGGCTGTGTGATGTGAACAGTCCGAACTGCGACCAGCGGATAAAGATTTCTTTCGTTACGTCACCATAAAATCCTCCCATGTCATGACTCCAGAAGAGGACGCCTGACATCGCTATAGACAGGCCTGCACGCAGTGTTGCGGCCATCCCTTCGTAGCTGGAATGAGGATCTCCGGACCAGCAGACCGGAAACTGCTGCATGCCCGCACAGCCGCTTCTGGCCCAGACAAGAGCATTTCCCGCCCCCTTACATTCCTGTGAAACCTCAAATACCGCCTGATTATAAAGCCTGGAATATGCATTCCTCAGTTCTTTTCCTGTCATCCCGTTAGAAAACAGAGCATCATAAGGAATGTCTTCGCCAAAATCAGTCTTCAGGACATCCACGCCTTCCTCCAGCACAGTTTTCAATTTTGCTTTAAACCATGCAGCCGCCTCCTCATTGGTAAAATCCAGAAGGACGCAGGGCGACAGAAGTCCGTGCCATAAGTCTGCCTCATAAGGTTCTCCCTCTTTGTTCTTTGCAAAGTAACCCTTTTCTTTTCCTTCCTGATACATCTCCGTGGTAATTGTCACATAGGGATTGATCCACAGGCTGATTTTGTAGCCTTTTTCCCTTAGTCCGGCTATCATTTTGCTGCGGTCCGGATACTGGGCTTCATCCCACACAAAATCACACCATTTATCTTCTCTGAGCCAGTAACAGTCAAAATGCATGACATCACATGGAATCTTTTCCAACCGGAAACGCCTTGCATCCTCCTCCACATTCTTTTCAGAATTCCCTTTAAACCCCGTTGAGTACCACAGCCCAAAGGACCATTTCGGAGGCAGTACAGCCGGCCCGGTCAAATTTACAAAAGCAGAAAGAATCTCCTTCGGGGACGGTCTGACAATCAGATAGTATTCCAGCGAGCTGTCCGGAATATGCGCACTGAGTGTAGCCGCTGATTCACTCCCAATATGAAAGTCAAAGATTCCGTGATGATGCACAAAAAGTCCATAGCCATAGCTGCTCATATAGAATGGAATGTTCTTATATGCCGTTTCATCCCTGCATCCCAGGGTGTCAAAGTTCCGCATGGACACTGTCTGCCCCCGCTTATCGAACTGTGTAAAATGCTCGCCCAGTCCATAGATACTTTCATCATAGTGAAGCAAAAACCCCAGATTCATCCCCTTTAATTCGTCCCCGTCCACGCTGTATCCTGCCGGTGGTATCTGGTTATATCCGTCCCCCACAGAATCCACATCGTTTTGGCTCTCCCGGCAGGCAATCCTTCCGTCTGCATGATAGATCCGGAAGGCAAAAGGGGATTTTCTTATTTCTATCCGGTATTCTTCCGTAGTGATGCAATACATTTCCTCTGTCTCTGCTGTTTTTACAGATGCCTCCTGCAGAAACTCTCTTCGAACCACCGGATACTTCACCGGTGTGAATTCTCCCCTGGCAATTCTTACCCGTATGATACCCGACTGATATGCACAAAGACAGAGGTTGATTGATTCTCCGAAATTATCCAGCGCTTTGATTCTGAAGTTTCCGCCTTCCACCTCCACCCCCTTCAGAACTGCCGGAAAATGATGCTGATATTCTTTGTATCTTTTTTCCATATCTATTCCTTTCCGTGTTTCTCTACATATTTTATAATTTCTTTTGCGGACTCCATCTCCTCCGTCTCTGTATGGATATACAGCCCCTTCCCGGAAAGATGTTCAAGCAGGATTGGCACATCGGACGGAGGCGCCATGATAATCAGGGCTTTCCCAGCCCCCTGCATGCGCTTCAGAATATGCAGGTAATGGGAGGCCGGGGGCTGTCCTGCGACATGAGTCCATTGAATTGCTTTCAATTTTTTCAGGCCCAGTATGTAATCCAGATGCTGTTCCTGTTCAACACCGTCAAAATGGTACACGGGGTATTCCAGCCATTCCATCTGTTGTTCCAGTTCATCCACAATAAATTCTCTGTACATCTCTTTCGAGAACATCACCGACATATCGCACTGCATATGCGCCAGTCTCCCCGGAGCAAGAAGATGCATCCAGGCATGCGCCCCGCCCCCATTGAGCTGCTCGGTTATCCGATAAAACATTTCATTTGTTTTTACCCATCCTTCATTCAGAATCCGGACTGCTTTCTTTACTTCTTCCGGCTGGGAGAGCATATCCATCAGAACGTTTTCCGTCCCGTAGAGGTGCCCAAGTGCATCCACCGTTCCGCTGCTGTCCGGCATCCCTATAAAGTAGCTGTCTTTGGCGCGTTCCGTCAGACAACGGGTGATTTCAAGATGTTTTTTCAGGCGTATTTCTGTATAACTGCCCTCTGCTTCAGATAAATCCTCCCAAACCGGGTCAAACCAGATCGTGTCGTTCCCATAAGCAGGGACAGCCCCGTAATAATTACAGTGCCCGCTGGTTCCGTAATTCTGGAAGATAATGGGGAGAGTTTCGCCCCCTAAGAAAGTATTTTCAAGTCTTTCCATGTTATTTTGGTATATTGTCTCCGGATCTTCCCAGTATTTCCGAAGCTCTTCGGGCTTTCCGGTAAGATCTTGGGAATTATGGAACATGGAAATATTTTTTCCCTTTTCTTTCGGGGCTGTCACTGATATCAGTACCCTGTCTATCATCTCTCTGTCCCAGAATGCATACAGTCTTTTTCTTACTATATCAATGTCCTCTTTGAATCTCATTGCCGCCTCCTAAGGTTTGGTCTCGATATATAACGTTATAATCTGTCCGGGTTTGATTTCAAATCTTATTTCTCCGTTTCGCACTTCCAGTTTCTTCTGCTTTTCCTCCGCAAGGTTCGCCATGTATACCTTATCCATTCCGGGCTGCACCGGCAAAACCACTTCCTGCCTGTCGTCCAGAATGCTGTAGATCCTCAGGATAACGCCATCCTGCCTTTCCGAAATCTTCAAGGCCGAAAGCTGGACGCCTTCCGGCAGCTTATTCATAAAATTTCCCGCATGTTCTTCAGCCAGGAGACTCCTGCACCCGCTTTTTAAAGACTGCGTGTAGACCGGGCAGCGGAATCTCTCAATCACATCAAAAGCTTCAGCCGTGCGGTTCGGATGATATACCACACAAAAATCAAAGCTGTGGTTTCCGATACACTGCGCTTCCTCCGTCTCAATTGTCCAGCCGCCGTTTCCATGCCGTGTCAGCAAATCCGTTCTGGAAAGCCACCCCACACACCGGAGAAGTGTCAAATTTACGGCTGTTCCCGCTTCTGTCTGTACTGCTTCATATTCCGGAAGCCCTGTTGTTCCCACACTCATCGCCTCACAATTGTCATGAATACCAACGTAACCGTGATTAGGATGTGTGGACTGTGGATATTCCATCCATTTTTCAGGAACTTCAACTTCAACCGGACGCTCTGTTATATCAAATATCTGGTAAGACTCACTGGTTTTCGTCCGTATTCCTGATGGAAACTGTACCTGGAGCCTGTGATCTCTAGCATTGTTTTCAAAGTCCAGATGACAGTCAATCCGATTTATCCCGCTGTATAAGGTGATTTTCATAGCAAAAGAACATTTGGTCATCGCCTTTTTCCTTGACCTGCGGTCTTCACTGAGTGCTTCCGGAAGTATCATATTTCCGCGGAGTATCAGAGCCTGGCAGATACCCTCCTGAATTTCTTTCTCAACCTCCAGTGCAGAACCGTCTATTGTACATTCTCGATCCTCTTCCGGCCATGAATATGTATATTCATCACCGGCATCCCCCTTATCTATCATTCTGGCAAATCCTTCATGTTCCGTCTGTGTCCTTTTATCCAGCAGGATAAGCCCTTTTTCCCCTGCACTCAGACGGTAAAACTCATTCTCTATGGCACTGCCCTCTGTCCTGACTGCCCAATCAGATGACTCATCAGACGGCGCTGCTGTCAGCTGGTGGCAGCCATATGTAAAGCCGGGAAGCATCACACCCACGCGGAACTTATTTACCTTATAAATCTCCGGCATGGTATGGTCCTGGTACAACGTATTGTAATCCTTCTTTGCCTCCAGAATAACATGTGGTATCTTCCTTCCCGCCTCATCCGTAATTCTGATTCCCGCCGGGATATCCGGATGGCAGATGCTATTCTCACAATCTACAATTACAGACTTCGTATAGTCAACAGACTGTACAAGCGTCTCATCCATACAGATCTCCAGTTCCGCATAGGCCGGCTGTTCTTTAACGCACGGTTCAAACAGAGCGATTTCTGCCGCTCTCTTGTCTGCCCGCTGCCCCTTCGTTTCATTTCTCACTACAGTGTCGTGCATCAGCGTATCTTCCAGCTGTTCCACACAGGCGTAGCGTGTCATCATCTCCCGGTGCACCTCGTCAATACTGCATCCGCAGATGCTGTCATGGGGATGGTTTTCCAGAATCTTCTTCCAGATATAGTCCAAATACCCGCAGCTGTCGAATTCCCGTCCGCTCAGCTTTTCAAGCGCAAGCAGGGGTTCCAGATAGCGCTCCGCTTTATTCTGTACAATTTCATTTCTCTGCTTCAAATACATTCTGCTTGACAGCGTGCCTCCAAGCAGCATAGAACACTCGCCCGAACGAATCTCACCACGGAAGGCTGATAGTACAAAGGGGTCAGACCCCTTTGTACGTTTCTCTAACTGTTCCCGAAGTTCATTCAGGTAATTTTCCATAGTGGACAGTTCAATACAACACTCCGGTATCTGTTCATTCAGCTGTCTGACCACCTCACAGATATCCTTCTGCCCTATGATATGATCCGAGCCGTTCATCAGAAGGACCACATCTGTTGTTGATTTTGCCCCCAGGCTTTCAAGCAGTTCTTTCACCCTTGGCACGGTAATATCCATGTCACTGCTCAGGTTCCCGCTGTTGCCATAGCCATGTGGCATATGGATACAAAGGACACGCGAGTCCGGAAAAGGAGATTCCCAGTAAAATTCTGTCTTATCCATTTCTCTGGAAGCGCCCCGCCAGAATACCATCGTATGCATCCCCAGCCCCACCGCTATCTGGGGCATCTGTGCCGGGTGCCCGAATGAGTCCGGCAGGTAGGCCGTCTCCATTTTATGCCCTGTTTCCGCCGTTACCTGTGCACCTTTCAAATAATTCCTTATATGAGACTCCCCGCTGATTAAAAGTTCATCCGGCAGAACATACCACGGTCCACAGATAATTTTTCCCGTCTTCAGCGCGTTGAAGAGACGTTCTCTGCAATACGGTTTTATCTCCAGATAATCTTCAATCGCTATTGTCTGTCCATCTAGCATAAACGAGACATATTCCGGAATCTCTTCAACCAAATCCAGAAGCCCGTCTATGAGCCTGACCAGTTTTGTCCTGAATTGTTCCCGTGTCAGATACCACTCCCTGTCCCAATGGGTATGGCAAATCATGTGTGCCTTTAATTTTTTCATAGTTCTATCCTTTCACTGCTCCGCTTGTCATGCCTGAAATAAAATGCTTCTGGAAGATGATAAACAGCACTGCAGGTATAAAAATCGCAATCGCTGTCGCACAGGTTATCGGGCCCCATTTTACGCCCTGTTTTGTCATAAATGTATACAGTCCGATTGACATCGGCTGGATCTTTGTGCTGGAGGTCAGAGTCATGGCAATGACAAATTCATTCCAGCAGGTAAAAAATGTAATGACCGAAGTTGCGATAACTCCCGGCATAGTTAGCGGTAATAATATTTTCGTAAATGTTCCGAACGTAGAGCAGCCGTCAATCAACGCCGCCTCGTCCAATTCTCTTGGTATGGAATCGTAAAACGACTTGAGGATCCAGACCGAGAACGGAATGTTTATGGATACATATACGGCTATAATCCCCGGAAATGTATCCAGAAGCCTCATATTGTTCATCATGACGTACAGCGGAACAATCAATACACTCGCTGGAAGCATCTTCGTTACCAGAAGCAGAAGCATCAGCGGTTTATTTGCCTTAAACTTATATCTGGAAAACCCATACGCTGCCAGTATAGACAAAACCCCCGCAATCAAAACAGTCGCCGAACTGATAATAAAGGAATTCCGAAATCCGATCGGCATCATGGTCTCAAGCAGCACCTTTTTATAATGGGCAAGGGTTCCGTTAGACACATACCACTGAGGGGGATAAGCAAACATATCTCCGGGCTGTTTGAAGGACGTGATGATTACCCAGTATATTGGTGTCAGAAAAGCTAATATTACAAGGATATACAATATGTAAACTCCGATCGGCCTGGCCTTCTTTTTCCATTTTCTCATTCTTCACTTTCCCCCTTAAATACAAACATATATACAACGGTAAGTATCAGGCTTATGAGGAGCATGATGACAGCCATAGCCGCTCCCTGCCCAAGCTGGTGGAACTTGAATGCCGAATTATACATGTACAGCGGCAGCACTTCTGTGGCATTTTTAGGTCCGCCCCCTGTCAGGGCATATATAATATCAAAGTACCCGATGGTACCGATTGTGATCATAATCAGGTTAATTAAAAATGTACTCTTCATCATAGGTATTGTTAAGTATATAAATTTCTGAAACCCGTTTGCGCCGTCTATGGCGCCAGCCTCATAAAGCTCTCCCGGGATCTTCTGCAGCCCCGCCATCTCAAGCATAAAGGTAAACGGAACTCCGATCCAGACTGTGACAAACATTAAGGTAGTCAGGGCCATATTGCTGCCGAGCCAGTCTTTGGGACTGCCGCCGAGCTGGATCAATACCGCATTCAAAAGCCCCATTTTTCCGCTTCTTAGGATCCATTTCCACATAAGGCCAAGAGCCACCGGCGGTACGACCCACGGCAGTATGACACTTGTTCTCCCGATACCAGAAAAAGGTCTCTTTTTCTGGAAAAGAAAGGCTAGGGCAAACCCAAGGGTAAACTGCCCCACAACTACAACTGCCGAGAACTTCAGCGATACAACACAGCTGTGTATGAAATCTTTGTTCTGGAACAGTTCCGCATAGTTCTTCATGCCGATGATTTCCTCAGTCCCCATCCGAAGTAAATTCAAATCTGTAACACTGATATAGAAGGAATAAAAAAACGGATAAATAGTAAAAACACCAATCCATATCAATGCAGGTAATATGAAAACCAAGTATATATGCTTCCTAATAAATTTTCCCATTTTGCACCTCGCTATTATTGGAAAATGGTAAAGGTTCAGACCTGTCTGAACCTTTACGAAAAATGGCTCATTTGCAAATTTGAAATGAGCCATTTCCACGTACGTTCACTTTCTACTGCTTCATAATCTCATCAGCAGATTTCTGTGCTTTCTCTGCCTCTTCTTTGATAACGCCCTCCAGATCAGTCTCTCCTGTAGCCGCACTCTGTACAATCTCTTTAAAAGATTCGTCTGCAGCACTGTAAAATGCTACTGCATCTCTTGGCTTAGCCGCATAGAGCCCCTGAGAATACGCCTGCCAAACAGGGTCATTCTTGAATTCATCCTGCTCATATACTTCCAACAGACTTGACATCTGTCCGATTCTGGTGAAAAGTGTCTGTACCTCCACACTCCTGTAGAAGTCCATGAAGTTCCAGGCAAGCTCCTGCTGCTCCGGGTCATCGGTAAACATAGCAAGTGTCCAGCCTCCGGCTGTTGTGCACGGCTCCTGCCCTGGAACTGCAGGAATATCTGCAATGCCAACCTTAGAGATAAACTCTTCGCCGCCAGAATCTTTCATCAGAGGATAATGCCAGTTTCCAAGAATAGCCATAGCAGTCTGACCGCCTACAAAGTTCGCTTCTACGTCCGTAAACTTCACAGATGCAATATCCTCAGCCACGATCTTCTCATCAATCAGTTTCTGAATGAACTGCATGGTATCAAGCATTGCGTCAAAACTCTTGCCTTCACCGAATATCACTTTTTCTTTTCCGTCTGTCAGCTCAGCGCCTTCACCATGCCCCCAGAACCACGGCAGAAGTGTACAAGAGGTAACGGCATCCGGAAATGCAGGAATTCCAAGCCCATACTGGTCAATTACGCCGTCACCGTCTTCGTCAACCGTCAGCTTTTTCCCCATTTCCAGCAGTTCGTCCCAATCTTTCGGAGGCGCGTCATATCCCGCCTCTTTTAAAATGTCTTCTCTGTAATATAGATTCCAGAGACCGCCGTGGAACCAGACTGCTTTTGCTTCTCCATCTACCATGCTTCCTTCTGCAGCGTACGGATAATGTTCCGCCCGTTTCTCTTCGGTAAACCACGGATCCAGAGATACCATTGCGCCGGTTTTGTCGACTTCCGCCAGATTTGAGCCGTCTACCATACAAATATCGGCCACATTGTCTGCATTAATATCCTGCAGAAGCTTTGGAAGGTAATCATCCGTTCCTATCGTGATTTCAAGCTCTGCATTATTCTCTTCTTCCCACTGGTCAAATAGCTCCTGCAGACCTGGAACGTTCTGCGGCGCAGCCCAGGAGTTCGTATTAAATGTCAGAACTTTTTTTCCGCTGTCTGTCTTGCTTTCCGTGCTCTCTGATTCGGGAGCTTTTGTTTTACAGCCTGTAAACATGGTTGCTGCCATTGCTGCGGTTAACATAACCGCAATCATTCTCTTTTTCTTCATTGTTTCTCCTCCACTTTTGTTTTGTACACGTGTAATATTGTTTTATTTATCATATCGTACATTTACAGTCATGTCAATTAATTTTTTATGTGCAAATATACTAATTTATTATTGTTTTTTTCGTCAAAATAGCAAATTAAGTTTTTGAATATTGATTCCTAATATTACAAATGTTATAATATCATTGTACCAATCCTTATTCTTGTAACATTTTGTAACATTCAGTTTTTTAAAAAGGAGTACGCATCATGAAAAAAAGAGCAGAAGTTACACCTCAAGGCATTTCGCTGGATGGCGAACTGCTACCACTCTACTCCGGCGCCGTGCATTACTGGAGGCTGGACCACACGTTATGGAAGGATATTCTGGAAAACGTGAAGAAAATGGGTTTTCATATTATAGAAACTTACATTCCCTGGTCAGTACACGAAATCTCCCGCGGGGAGTTTGATTTCGGAAGGATTGATAAAAGAAAGGATCTGGATGCGTTTCTTACGCTGTGTGAAGAGCTCGGTCTTTTCGTTCACGTCCGCCCGGGTCCCCACATTAACTCGGAGATGACTTATTTTGGCTACCCGAAACGAATCGTGTACGATACAGCCATTCAGGCCCGTTCCCCTTATCATACGCCGGTAAACCTCCCTCACTCGCCCAAGGTGATCCCGGTCCCCAGTTATGCCAGCGAGGCATTTTACCGGGAAGTTGAAGTGTATTTCGATGCGCTCGCTCCGATTATAAGAAAACATACCTATCCAAACGGAAATATAATTGCACTACAGTCTGATAATGAAACCTGCTATTTTTTCAGGGAGCGGCCTTATGTTTCCGATTACCACCCTGACTCTGTGGCGCTTTACCGCACAATGCTAAAGGACAAATACACTTCCATCGAGACTCTGAACAGGGTATACAGAAGTTCCTGGAAGGAATTCAGTGAGATAGAGCCGCCTCATGGCTTCTCTGGTTCCTGCAGAGAGGATCTTCCTTATTATCTGGACTGGGCAGAATACAAAGAATTTCAGATATGCATGTGTCTGCGCCGTTTTGCAGATATGTGGAGGGAAAGAGGGGTCTGCCTGCCTTTTTATCAGAATACCGGGTACCATTACTACACGCCTGTTGATAACATACGTATCGAACGCGAATGCGTGGATATCTGCGGGATCGACATGTATCCAAACCGTACCGCCCTCAAACCAATCAGGGAAAAGATACGCTATATGAGCGGAAGCAGTATACTGCCCTTTGTGCCCGAATACGGAAGCGGGGTCTGGTTTGAATTTCCCGAAACATTTCTGCCGGAAGAGGAGGAATTTACCACATGCTATGCATTTATGAACGGACTGAAAGCGATTAATTACTATATGCTGGTGGAGAGGGACCGGTGGCAGGGCAGTCCCATTACAAGAGACAACCGGATACGCAGCGGTTACTTCGAATTCTACAGTCGCTTCCAGAATTTCTTATACGAGAACAGGTACTGGGAATTCTTTAGAAAACCAAAAGTACTTGTATTGAAGAATTATGACTGTGCCCGGATGAAAGCCGTTTTATCCTCCATGGACTTTGCCCCCCTGGATGTGAATACCTTCGCTCCCGGATTCAACCTTCCTTCGGAACTGTTTTCCATCGGAAATATATTTGGTTTCGAACACTTTGATGAAGATAACTCGCACTGGGCTTCCGAATTCTGGATCGAAAATACAATCCGGGAACTTTCGCGCCTGCAGATCGATTTCAACATCAGCGACACGCACCTTCCTGTCCAAAAAATGCTTTCGTATGACTATATTTTTGCATCCTCCTACGACTTCATGTCCGAAGATGCACAGCATGCACTCGCTTCATATGCACACTCCGGAAAAACACTGATTCTGGGGCCGGGACTTCCTTATTTAAACATGGAAATGTTCCCCTGTAACATTTTGGAAAAGGCCGCAGGGCTCGACAATGTCCGGCTCTGTACCAAGGTGGATTCCCAACTTTTAAATAAACTCGATATTCCCATTCCATTCAGAACCCAGGACAAAGGCATTGAACTTAGCTGCCATTACCGGGAAGAGACGGTTTTCCTTTGGGCTGCAAATACACTCGGCCGCACACAGGAATGCACCATAGAATTCTCGGGAAAGAGAACCTTTAAACCCAAATACAATGCCGGCTGCAAAGAGGGCACCGATGCCATTTCTCTATGTATGCCTGCCTACTCTATCAGCATATGGGAGGTACTGCCATGATTCATCCTAATTGTAAATATTTAGACATTTATCCTTACACCTGGCGGCATCTTGGTGAACTGATGGAGTATCTGAATCCACGCCGCAAAACTTTGTATATCCTGCATGATCAGGGAATTATTTGTAAAGCTGCAGATTCTGATAATAAGGCCTGCGTTCTTCCTTTTTCCAAATATCAGCCTGAAGAATTTCCTTCCTGCCGGCTTTTTGAGCTGTATCCTGATATCGACGAAATCCATGTGCTTGAATACGCTGCCCTTGTCCACTACTACACCTCGGTGCAGAGTATCAGCCTGGAAGAGAAGAATACAATGCAATATCTGGACTTCATTACAGATTATTACAGCTGCCATAAAGGGATAGACATTTATTCCCGCAGAAAGTGTTCCGGCACATTTTACCGGAAAGCTCTGGATTATGCCGGAAAATTTTTAAAGGACAGGCAAATTGTATTTTTTGTTGTAACAAAAGCAGAATTTATCTGGTTTGATGTTGTTTTATTGGTAGAAAATGGTACAATAACGGAAATTAGAACTTTAGACACACTGAAGAGTGAAGCATGGTATACTTCTCCCTGTCCTGCTCTCGACGAAGCTGCCCTAAAGCTCACAGAAAAGTTCAGCCGTCCGGTCAGAATCATTCACTATGAGCACGAGGCGCTGCCTTTACTCACAGCGCTCTGGGAAAATTATTGTGTCTGAAGCCCATCAAACAAGGAGGATTCTATACATGAACTATACGATCTGCAATCCATTTTTAAATGTTAATGTCTCATCACACGGCGGTGAACTGCAATCCATCTGCACGCCAGATAAAACACAATACCTCTGGCAGGGTGATCCGGAATACTGGGCGGACCGCGCGCCTAATATTTTTCCTTATGTTGCAAGATTGACAGACGGAAAATATACTTACCGAAGTAAAACTTATAGCCTGGATATTCATGGATTTTTAAAAGATTCCGAGATGTTATGCGAAAACCACAGCGACAGCCGGCTTGTACTGTACTTCGAAGATACGGAAGAAACAATCAGGCAATACCCTTTTTCCTTCCGTTTTTCTATCTGCTACGAATTAAAAGGACAGACACTTCATATCACCTACCACATCGAAAATCACAGCAATGAAACCATGTACTTTGGCCTAGGTGGGCATCCCGGATTCCTCGTCCCGCTGGATCAGACGCTGTGTTTCGAAGACTATGTCCTGCAGTTTGAGTCCGGCTGCCGTCCGGAGCAGCTGATTTTTACAGAAGATTGTTTCGTAACTGATGCGGTAGAGGAATTTAAGCTTGCCGCAGATGGCAGGCTTGCGCTGAGACACAGTTTATTTGACCGAGACGCACTCATACTTCAAAATGCCGGTTCAGAGATCACCCTTGCTTCAGATAAATCACCTCACTCTGTAAACGTACAGTTCGACGGCTTTCCTTATCTGGGGCTCTGGCACTGTCCGAGAACCGAAGCCGGCTATATTTGTATCGAACCCTGGTGCTCCCTTCCTTCCCGAAAAGGAGTTATCGAAGATCTGGAACAGCAGAAAAATCTAATTTCACTGCCCTTGGGCTGCTCATGTGAAAAGTCATGGAGCATCACCATCCGGTAGATGTTTGTAAAAAAGCAATAAGTAAAGGAGTTTAGAATGACAACCTCAGAAATAGCAAAAAAATTAGGAATTTCACGGGGAACTGTGAGCCGTGTGCTCAACAACCACCCCAATGTAAAACCCGAGACACGTAAGAGGGTACTGGAAGCGCTCAAAGAACTGAATTATATTCCGAATGAAACCGCCCGCTCACTGGTGATGCAAAAGGAATTCCACATTGCAGTCATTGTCTTCTCCCAGCCGGCATTTTTCTGGGCGCAGGTTCAGAGCGGAGTCAGCACTGCCCAGAACGATCTGGCATCCCAGGGCGTTATTGTGGATTATTTTGTAACCGATATGATGAAACCAGAAGAGCAGCTGGAACTGATCCGCACTCTCCCTCAGAAAGGGTACGACGGGATAGCCGTTGCTCCGAATAATCCCCAGCTGCTGGCAAGCGAGATCGACCGGCTTTCCAGCGGCGGATTCCCGGTTGTCATCATCAACGTGGAGATCCCCACAGCCAACCAGCTTTGCTATATCGGTTGTGACTATATTCAGTCAGGCATCCTTGCAGGGGAATTATTTTCCCGGTTTCTTCCGGACCGCTCGGATCTGCTCGTGCTGACCCTGAAAGATTCGGTTTATGCAATTGAACAGAGGATCACCGGTTTCCGCAAGGAACTCTCTAAGCATGAGCACCTGAATATCAAACGCATTGAACGGTTCAACCGTGACGGTTCCCGCGTATATGAGGTACTGCTGGATCTCCTGAAGGAATCCCCGGATTTCCAGGGTATCTATGTCAGTTTTGACGCACTTGTACAGACTGCCGATGCCGTGCAGGCCCTCAAGCTGGATCCTGCTCCCGTGATTGTCGGCTATGATTTAAATGAAAATATATTTGAACGGCTAAAAAATAAATATATCACCGCTACTATCTGTCATGAACCTTTTAACCAGGGATACTTTGCCGTGAAAATTCTTCACCGTTATCTTCTGAAAAAGGTTCACCCGTCCAGTTCCCTGATGTATAACAAACTAGAGGTTGTCATGGCTTCCAATGCAAAATACTACATGAATGAGACACTTCAGACAGAGCTGTTCGTAACAGGCTCTCCGAGAGATATTCTATAAAATAGAGTTTCGCCTGCGGCGGTCACATCGCGGCATCTAGTACATCGAATAATAAGTAATAAGATACAAAAAGCAATCCCTATACGCTGTCAACAGCCTGTCGGGATTGCTTTTTATTATAATATCGCAATTCTTTTAACTATACAATTACCTGAATCCACCCCTTTGGCGCCTCGATCTGTCCCATCTGGATACCGGTCAGTGTGTCGTACAGTTTCTGGATTGTCGGTCCCATCTTCTCCATTCCGCTTGGGAAGCAGATCTCATTCCCGTGGTCAACAATCTTTCCAACCGGCGAGATAACAGCAGCAGTCCCGCAGAGTCCGCATTCTGCAAAGTCTTTTACCTCCTCCAGATAAACGTCCCTCTCCTGCACTTCCAGGCCGAGATAGTGCTCTGCCACATAGAGCAGGGAACGTCTTGTTATAGAAGGAAGGATCGTATCTGAATGCGGTGTCACGACCTTGTTGTCTTTCGTAATAAAGATAAAGTTCGCTCCGCCGGTCTCCTCCACCTTTGTTCTGGTTGCGGAATCCAGATACATGTTCTCGTCAAATCCGTTTGCATGTGCCGTCACGATTGCGTGAAGGCTCATGGCATAATTCAGTCCGGCCTTGATATGCCCGGTTCCGCATGGAGCCGCACGGTCAAAGTCAGATACACACAGGGTAAGAGGCTTTACTCCCCCCTTAAAATAAGGGCCTACCGGTGTTGTGAATACGCGGAACTGAAACTCATCAGCCGGTTTTACACCGATCACCGGGTTGATCCCGAACATATAAGGTCTGACATACAGGGTCGCTCCTGACCCATAGGGAGGAACATAGGCGGCGTTTGCCTTTACAGTCTGCACGACCGCCTCTACGAAACGTTCAGCCGGAAAAACAGGCATCTCCAGTCTCTTCGCGGAGTCCACCATACGCTGTGCATTTAAGTCAGGGCGGAACGCCACGATATGCCCATCCTCCGTTGTGTATGCTTTGAGCCCCTCAAAGATTGTCTGCGCATACTGCAGGACGCCCGCACACTCGTTCATCGTGATATTAGGGTCGTCAATCAGCCCGCCTTCGTTCCATTTGCCATCCTTAAAGTCAGCCACATATCTTTTGTCCGTTTCAATATAGGCAAACCCCAGGTTCTCCCAGTCAATGTTTTTCTTATCCATCTGTAACTCCTCCGATCCTCTGCTTTCATTCTGCAAATCACTGTTTATGAGCCAATTATAATACTTCTCCCATTAAAATTCAAGAGTGCGCTCTGTTTTTTTGTTGTTCAACTCTCCCACTGAAGTAACCGTTCGGGCAGGCCAAAATTGTTACCCGCTGGTAACTTCTATTTGACCTGACAGCGCGTATTCGGTAACACGCCTCAGGCATATTTGATAATCCATTGCACGCGTCCATTTGCCCGGCTTCACACACGCTTTAACGCTCCATCATACTAATAGATTCGATGCCGACGCTGCCCCCGCGTACAACTTCAATGTTCTTAAACTCTTCCTTCATAAGTTTAATGACCGCATCATTTTTTGTAGCTGTCTGAACAAATTCCAGCAGGAGGCTGTCTTTTCCATAGTCGATAACTCTCGCCTTGAATGTTTCTGCTATCTGAAAAAGCTGCACCTTATCTTCCGGTGTGCATTTTCTGACCTTTACATACAGGATTTCCTTCATTCTCACAAAAATATCCGTAAAATCTATGACCTTGATTACCTCCACAAGCCGGTTCAGCTGTTTCTTAATCTGCTCGAATGTCTCATCATCGCTGACAGTTGCTATCGTCATCCTTGAAATGGTCGGATCCTCTGTAGTCCCCACTGTAAGACTGTCCAGATTATAGGATTTACCGGAAAATAAACCGGATATTTTAGACAGGACACCCACCTGGTTTTCTACGAATAATGAGATCCATCTTTTTTTTGTATTGTTCTCCATATGCTTCTCTCCTTTCGATGCTGGAGTGTGTTTGAAAATTGCTTGTCGTACCAATTTGCGGGGTATTTACTGCCAACTACAGGAGACGTAGCGGGCTGCGTTAACTGGATTTGGCAGTAAATAAACCGTGAAGTGGGACGGCATATTGCGGCAATAAATTAACAAACACACTCTAGCAGTCCACAATCATCTCTTCCAAAGTCCCTCCCGGCTGGATCATCGGGAATACCATCTCTTCCTGATCAATGATAAATTCTATCAGAGTCGGTGTTTTCGTATTCTTCTTTGCCTCTTCAAAAGCAGCAGAGATTTCCTCCGTTTTGGTGACTCTAATGCCCTTTGCTCCGTAGCTCTCTGCCAATTTTATGAAATCCGGTGTGTATTCCGGCATCTCTTTTCCATCGCTTCTGCGGAAAAGCGCACCGGAGCGCAGGTTTGTCATGCCGTATCGCTTCCCGTAGAACAGCTTCTGCCACTGCCGTACCATGCCGAGATACGCATTATTGAATACACAGAGGATCACCGGCAATTCTTCCAGCACCGCAGTTGCGAACTCCTGGATATTCATCTGCATGCCCCCGTCCCCGGAAATAGCGATGACCGGCGTATCCGGATTACCCAGCTTGGCGCCGACTGCTCCCGGAAAACCATATCCCATAGTACCAAGTCCACCGGACATGATGATCCGTTTCTTCTCGGTGATCTCCGCATACTGTGCAGCAAACATCTGATGCTGTCCCACGTCAGTTACAATAATAGCCTCATCAAACTGCCGGTTGATCTCCTCTATAATATCTTTCGGCCCCATCTCGGCGTGCTTCTTCATATCCAATGGGTGGGTCGTCTTCCATTCACTGATCTGCCCCAGCCATTTCGTTGTGTTGCATGGCTCAACGTACTCCTGCATTTTCAAGATCGCTTCCTTAGCATCAGCTACAATCGGGATATCTACATGAATGTTCCTGGAAATGGCCGCCGTGTCGATATCGATATGTACTATCTGCGCTTTCGGGGCAAATGCATGAAGCTTGCCCGTAATACGGTCATTGAACCTGGTTCCTATGGAGAACAGCAGGTCGCACTCACTAACCGCCATATTTGCTGCGTACGCGCCATGCATACCCAGATTGCCAATGTACAGCGGATGATTTGTCGGAATCGCGCCGCGCCCCATGACCGTCGTTATTACCGGTACATTCGTCTTCTCAGCAACCTCTGTAAAAATGCTGTTTGCCCTGGCAATATTGACTCCGCCTCCTGCAAGAAAGAGTGGTTTCTTTGCCTTGTTCAGCATCTTAATCGCCTTCTTCAGCTGCCCGATGTGTACATTAGTATTCGGTTTGTACCCCCGGATGTTGACATCGGAAGGATATTCCGGGCTGCCCAGTTCTGCCATCACGTCTTTCGGCAGATCAATGAGCACCGGCCCCGGCTTTCCTGTACTGGCTATGTAAAAGGCTTCTTTAATGATCCGGCCCAAGTCCTCTCTATTGCGGACTGTCACCCCATATTTTGTGATGCTTCTGGTAATGCCTACGATATCAACCTCCTGGAATGCGTCGTTTCCAATCAGATGTCTGGCTACCTGCCCCGTAAAGCATACAAGCGGCACACTGTCATAGTTAGCCGTCGCCAGGCCTGTTACCAGGTTGGTTGCCCCAGGCCCGCTTGTAACCAGGCATACGCCGACTTTTCCCGTTGTCCTGGCATAAGCATCCGCCTCGTGCACAAGGGCCTGCTCATGCCGCGGGAGGATCACTCTGATATCATCCTGTCTGTAAAGTTCATCGCTCAGGTCAATTGTACATGCCCCCGGATAGCCAAACAGGGTGTCTACCCCCTCTTCCTTGAGCGCCTTAACCAATAATTTGTTTCCTGAAATCTGTCTCATACATATACCTCCTTGAATTTCCTAAATCATAAGAAAGCCCTAAGCTATTGCTAGCTTAGGGCGAATATCCAATCCGTGTTACCACCTAAATTCAGAGAAATCTTCTCTGCACTCTGTCAGTACGGGAACCGCTGTCCGATACTGCTTCCCTGTAACGTAGGAATCACGTTGGAGCTTACTGGGGCATTCACCTGTTCGGTCCACTGCTCAAAGGCTACTTCCATAATTCCTTCATGAAGGCTCGCACCTGCCGCCTTCTCTCTTAGCTTCCGGTAATTATGTACTCCTCCTTATCACTGCATTTCACATACATTAATCTGCAGCTATGCTGCAGACCCGTCCGCAGGGCATGTATTACGGGGTGCCCTTTGGATATACCATATTCTGCAGTATATTAAAACTGTGCCCGCAGGGCCTCTGTTACGCGGTCCCATTTGTGTAAGCTTTAAACTGCTAAAAGTTATACTTATTATAGTGTCTGCTTTTCACTTTGTCAATGATAAAATATAATCGGGATTCGAATCACGAGCTTTTGTCCCGGGAGTGGATGAAGAGAACGCTTACCATAAGCCGGAAGATAGTGGAAATGGAGAAAGTGTCTGTCTTATTGAAACATATACGCCACTGTCCTTCCACCTTATCCGAAGATATAAAAGCCCTCCTCAGTACAGACTGACCGCCAGAAAATATACAGCCAGATAATAAAGTGTCAGAAGTACGGCGCTGTGCCAGCGGGCTCTTTTCCCGCTCAAATGGCTCCACCCCAGAATCGTATCCGATATAACAAAAAAGATCCCCCCGGCTCCCCCGATGATCCCCTGCATGCTGCCGGCATGCATCCCCCGGGATGCCATCATGGCGGCCATGATACAAAGCAGTGCCGCATAGACAAAACCCGGAACCAGCAGCCGTCTTTCCAGTCTGTCCAGGTGAGGCCTGAGAATCAAAAACATAAAACCATACAGAATTACAAACAAAATGACTGCGCTCCGCCAGCCCCGCCCTTCCAGCAGGATACCGGTTATCAGACAGATGTGTCCCGCTCCGAAAGAGGCAACGCCTGCCAGAAACCATATTTCCAGAAGTATGTCCGCTGCCATATAGCAGACAATCCCGGCAAAGGTCCACCAAGCCAGAGGAGTCTGCGAAGACACGGCAGCAGAAAGCGCCAGCAGTACGGGCATAAACGTAGCCAGTGCCTTAAATATAAGTGGTTTCCTGCTGCCGCTCTCTTTCCAGAAAAAATATACCAGACCGAAGACTGTCATGAATATTGCCGCCGTTCCTAACATACGTCCTCCATTTTCATTCGTTTACTGAAAGGTTTTATTCTTTACTGCCCCCGCAATCGTATAGATCAACAGCGCAGCGATATTTACAATAACCACACTTGCACCCGCCGGTGTTGCCCATACGTAGGAGACGGTAATACCGATAAACAGACATACGACGGATATGACCGCCGAGTTTATAACCACACTTTTAAATGTCCTGCACACCCTCATGGAAGTCAGTGCCGGGAATATAATAAGGCTTGAAATCAGCAGCGCCCCCATCATGCGCATTCCCAGAACAATGGTAACCGCTGTGAGAACGGCGATCAATGTATTGTAGAGATTGGCTTTTACCCCCGTAGCCTGGGCAAAAGTCTCGTCGAATGTGATCGCGAAAATCTTATGGTAAAACAGAATATATAGAATCAGTACTGCCGCAGAAAGGAGGACACTCATTCTGACATCCCCGCTGCTCATGGCCAGAATGCTCCCAAACATATAATTATAGACATCAGTATTCATGCCCGTGGTCATTGATATCACCATGACCCCCACCGCGAGAGCGCTCGTTGAAATCAGTGCAATAGCCGCATCCCCTTTGATTTTGCTGCTGCCGCTGATCCGCAGCAGAAGAACCGCTGCCAGAACCACCACCGGAATAGCCACTGCAAGCGGTGCCGCATTGACTGCGGCTGCAATGGCCAGGGCGCCGAACCCCACATGGGACAAGCCGTCCCCAATCATGGAATACCGCTTCAGCACAAGACTGACTCCCAGAAGGGCAGAGCAAAGCGATACCATCGTCCCCACCAGTATGGCCCTCACCATAAACGGATAGGAGAACATTTCAATTAGTTTATCTAACATGCTGTCCACCTCCCAGAAATGCCTTTCCAATCTCGCTGTTCCTGTATTCTTCTGCCGTCCCGAAGAACAGGGCGGTCTCCTGGAGATGCAGTATGTGGCTGGCATATTCCATGGTACTTTCAATGTCGTGGGATACCATAACCACTGCAATCCGGGAATCTCTGTTGATCTGTTTAATCAGCTGATAAAACTCCTGGGTCACAATCGGGTCCAGGCCGGTTACAGGCTCATCCAGGAGCAGTAATTTCCTGGTAGCACACAAAGCCCTGGCGAGCAGAACCCTCTGCTTCTGTCCGCCGGACAAATCCCGGAAACACTGTCTTTCCAGTTCCCGGATACCCAGCAGTTCCATATTCTCTCTTGCGCAGCGCTTGTCCGCCGCGGTATAAAAGGGACGCATCCCCCTGCCGTTCAGCCGCCCCGACAGTACCACTTCATAGACACTTGCCGGAAAATCTTTCTGTACATCCGTCTGCTGCGGCAGATACCCGATCTCATTCTGGGAAAGGCCGTCTCCCAGGATAATCTTCCCCCTTACCGGGTTCTTCAGCCCCAGAATGCTTTTCACCAGAGTACTCTTGCCGGAACCATTTTCCCCGACAATGCAAAGATAGTCATCTTCACTCACCTGAAAAGACAGGTCATGCACAACCGTCTGGCCTTCGTATGCAATTGAAATGTTTTCACATTTAATCAGTGCCATCTGACAATGCCTCCCTTAATGTCTCTACATTTTTTTCCATCAAACTCATATAGGTTTCGCCATTCTGAAATTGTTTTGCGCTAATATTATGACAGCTGTAAAACACTTTTACTTCCGCCCCTGTTGCCTCTGCAATGGCCCGGGAAATATGATCACTGCTCAATTCCATTTTTAGAACAACCGGTATTTTTTCTTCCTTCACTTTGTTAATTAAAAAAGCCATGGTGGCCGCGCTGGGTTCTGTATCCGAGGCGCATCCGGGAAATGCGGCATAATACCTAAGTCCGTACTCATCCGCAAAGTAGCGGAACGGAAACCTGTCCCCAAACAGAATGGTATCCCGGTCAGATTCCTCCACCACTTGTCTGAACTGTGCGTCCAGATCCTCAAGTTTGTGTATATAGGTTTCTGCATCCCGCTTATAGGCATCCGCATTTTCAACATCTGCCCTGCACAGCAGTTCCGTGATGTTATCCACAATCTTCACCGCATTTTTAGGAGATGTCCACACATGTTCATCATCTTCCCCCTGGTTTTCCTCCTCTTCCCGGTGATTTCCCTTCATCCCTTCAACATGTTCTTCCTCCACGGTATCAACACAGTCTACCAGGCGTAGTGTTGCCATCCTGCCTGTGTCCATTGAGGACAGGATATCCTCCACCCATTCGTCATTTTCCCCGCCCACATAGATAAAAAGATCACAGTTCTGGATGGCTATGATATCCTGAGGAGTAGGCTCATAAGAATGGCTCTCCTCCCCGGGCTTCAAAAGCATCTTCAGGTCTGCCCTGCCGCCTGCTATCTGTCTGACAAAATCATACTGGGGAAATATGGTTGTAACCACTTTGATCCTGCCGTCATCCGTGCTTGTCCCTTCCTGCTGCTTTGCTTTTGAGCAGCCTGACAAAAGGCAAGACATTCCGAATAACAGACACATCAGCAAAACGGCTGCCATTTTCCGGCAAACAGCTTCTATTCTTTTTCCATTTCCATTGTAAATGCCGGCCATGTAACACCACTTCCTTTTTCCCAGCAATATAACTGCTGTATTCTTATGCCTGTCTCTCGTATTTAGTAAATCTGAATTCCAGGTCAAAGCAGGTCTGCTCCTCCCCTTCCTCTGTCATCTTCCACTCTTCCAGTTCATCCAGATTCGGCAAAAATGTGTCCGCCTGAAACGCGTGGTCAATCCGGGTAATATAAGCGGTATCGCAAAGGGGAAGAAGCTGGCGGTAAATTCTTTCTCCCCCGATCACATAGATGTCATCCGATTGGTAACGTTTCAGTTCTTCCTGCAGCTCCTCTAGAGTATGGACAATAACCGCGTCTTTTACACGGTAATCTTTGTTGCCCGTCAATACAATATTAGTTCTGTTTTTTAAAGGCAGCCCGTTTGGAAAACTTTCCAAAGTCTTACGCCCCATCACTACAACCTTCCCTGTTGTCGTCTGACGGAAAAACTTCATATCCGTCGGAATACTCACCAACAATTTATTTTTAAAGCCAATTCCCCAGTTCTTATCTGCTGAAGCTATTAATTTCATATATTATCCTCCTGTTTATCCAACATTTTCTAATGCCTTATTTGACGGCAGTAAACCAGTATCTTTGTAAAATCCTTCCATTTCTGCTTCTGCGAGTTTTTGCTGCCCCTCTATACTGCAATCGGAATATTTTTAATCTGAGGATGTGTCTCATAATGATCCAGCCTCACATCATCCGTCGTAAAGGCATAGAAATCCTTCACTTCCGGGTTCAGCCAAAACTGTGGCGCCGGAAGCGGCTCCCTGGAAATCAGCTCTTCAATCAGCGGTATATGCCTGTCATAAATATGGGCATCCGCAATCACATGCACAAATTCCCCCGCCTGCATATCGCAAACCTGCGCCAGCATATGGACAAGCACCGCATACTGGCACACATTCCAGTTATTAGCCGCCAGCACATCCTGAGACCGCTGATTCAGGATCGCGTTCAGCGTCAGCTTATCGCTGCCGTTTTCCTTTGTTACATTAAACGTCATACTGTAAGCACAGGGATACAGATTCATCTCATGCAGGTCCTGATGTACATAAATATTCGTCATAATCCTGCGGCTGTAGGGATTATTCTTCAGATCGTAAATCACCCGGTCCACCTGGTCCATCATCCCCTCACGGTACTGATGCTTTACGCCCATCTGATACCCGTAAGCCTTCCCAATCGAACCTTCCTCGTCAGCCCAGCTGTCCCAAATATGGCTGTTCAGCTCATTAATATTATTCGACTTCTTCTGCCAGATCCAAAGCAGCTCGTCCACACAGCTCTTGATCCCCGTCCTGCGCAGCGTAAGCGCCGGAAACTCCTTCCTCAGATCATACCGGTTCACAACCCCAAATCGTTTTACCGTATAAGCCGGCGCGCCATCCTCCCACACGGGACGCACCTTTTCCCCCTCCGTACTGGTGCCATGATCAATAATATCACGGCACATTCCAATAAAAACCTTATCTGCGTAACTCATGTCGCTCCTTCCTCAAAGGGGTCTGACCCCTTTGCCCACCATATTCTGAATATTCTGAAAATTATTATCTATTTTTATGGGTCTGAGATGTTATAAAGCATCTTCTCCAGACCTCTGTTTAATGCCGCAATCTCTTTTTTTGTCATCCCTCTGGTCATCTCTCTGTCCATCTTTCTGCGGTCAGCTTCCATCCTGCGCTGAATATCGTATGCCTTTTCTGTCAGATAAATGTTCTTTCTCCGTTTGTCAGCCGCGTTGGGGACACAGAGAATAAAACCTTTTTCATCCAGCCTCTTTAAAAGCCCGGTTACCGTCGGATTCTTCAGACTCAGATGACGTTCGACATCCCTCTGGTTCACTTCTTCTTTGTTCGTATGAAACAGATAATCCAGCACTGCACATTGAGAAGCTGTAATTCCAATCGTTTTAAGCTTTCCATTCAAGTCTTTCTCAAAAACGTTGTTGATTTGTTTTATAGTAAATCCAATCGGCTGGTTTCTTCGCTCCATGGTTTTCTCCTTTCCGTACTGGCAATATATAGCTTGCTATACACTGTTATACCATTATAAAAGAGGTGTGTCAACTTCATCACACCCCTTTTATGAAAGTCCTGTATTGCCGGATAGAGTACTAGTACTCGCGGATAATACTACTGATTTCCAGTATACTCTCCATTTCCTTTAGTCCTGTCAGAGCATCCTGTAAATGATACTCTTTTACCTTTTCTGTCACTATAACAAGTTCCGCCTGGTTCTCCTTTACATGCTTCTGGACTACCCTTGCAATGCTTACCTTATGATCTCCGAAAACCTGTGCGATACACGCCAGCACTCCTGGCTGGTTTTTCACCTGCATCCTCAGAAAAAACTTATTCCTGACCTCACTAAAATCTTTTACCGGCAGCTCCCTGTAACAAGTACAGCTTATTCTGCCCATACATCCATACTGCAGGTCTCTTGCCACATCAATGATATCGCCAACAACCGCACTGGCTGTCGGCAGTTCACCTGCCCCTCTTCCATAAAACATCGCGTCATCTACCGCATCGCCATGAACAAATACAGCATTAAATGAATCCCGCACGGATGCAAGCGGATGTTCTTTGTTCAGCAGCATGGGATATACCCCCACCTCGATCCCGGTTTCCGTATTATGCGCTACACCGAGCAGCTTAATAACACTGTCAAATTCTTTCGCATACGCAATATCTTCCGAAGATATTCTCGTGATTCCCTCTGTATAAACATCTTTAAATACCACTCTGGAATGAAATGCTATCGACGCCATGATCGCTACCTTTCTTCCCGCATCAAGCCCCTCCACATCCGCTGTTGGATCGGCCTCGGCATATCCAAGTTCCGTTGCCTTCGCCAGCGCTGACTCAAAACTCATATTCTCTTCAAACATCTTCGTCAGAATATAGTTGGTAGTCCCGTTTACGATCCCGATCACCTCAGAAATATCATTGCCTGCCAGACACTGCTTCAGCGGACGGATGATCGGAATTCCGCCTGCAACAGCTGCCTCAAATAAAAAGTCGCACTGATTCTCCTCCGCGGCGTCCAGTAGTTCCCGGCCATACTCTGCCACCAGGTCCTTGTTGGCCGTTACTACATGCCTGCCTGCTTGAAGAGCCTCCAAAATCATAGTCCTGGCCGGCTCGATTCCCCCCATCACTTCGATCACAATTGTGATATCATTATCCGCAAGTATCTCCGGCCAGTTATCAGTCAGAAGTGAAGGATCGATCCCTTCCCTTTTCTTGCTCATATCATGGACGAGTATCCGTGATATCTCCAGTTCCGCACCTATCGTGCGCTCCATTACATCTGATCTTCTCTGAATCAGTTTAAAAACACCCGTCCCGACCGTGCCCAGTCCAAGCAGAGCTGCCTTAATCTTTTGTCCTTTCATTATAACACCCCGTCTATGCTGCGTAAATGAGCAGCCTGCCAAAGAAACACCGATCCTTCTTCATTTACTTAATAACTTAACAGGCTTTACACCTTCGCATGTACTATGTAATCCATATAAATATATGCCCCAGGACACAAAATCAATGTCCTGCTGTTATGATATTTTCTGTTCCAATCCTTCTACTCTTGTCTCTAAATCTGAATACTTTTCCGCCAGCAGATTAATTGTGCTGCTTTCAATTCTAATTGCATTTACCGCTGACTCAAGAGAAACCATCCGGTTCTCAAGCCTTTCAAAACGTCTGTTGGCTTTCTCCTGCACAATATCAAGTTCCTCAAGAAGATTATTTTCGAGTCTATACAGACTATCAGCCATTTCTTTTTTCGTCGGCATCTTCGACAGCCTTGCATCCAGTTCTGCTTTTGTCGGTACTTCCGACAGCCTTGCATCCAGTTCTGCTTTTGTCGGCATCTCACACAGCCTTGCATCCAGTTCTGCTTTTGTCGGCATCTCACACAGCCTTGCGTCCAGTTCCGCTTTCGTCGGCATCTCACACAGCCTTGCGTCCAATTCTGCTTTTGTCGGCATTTCCGACAGCCTTGCGTCCAGTTCTGCTTTTGTCGGCATCTCCGACAGCCTTGCGTCCAGTTCTGCTTTTGTCGGCATCTCCGACAGCCTTGCGTCCAGTTCTGCTTTTGTCGGCATCTCCGACAGCCTTGCGTCCAGTTCTGCTTTTGTCGGCATCTCCGACAGCCTTGCGTCCAGTTCTGCTTTTGTCGGCATCTCCGACAGCCTTGCGTCCAATTCTGCTTTTGTCGGCATCTCCGACAGCCTTGCGTCCAGTTCCGCTTTCGTCGGCATCTCACACAGTCTTGCATCCAGTTTTTTATCCATCATATTGGAAATTGCCTGCAAAAACTGTTCTTCTGATATAAACATGCTTACCACCTCACCTTTTGTGTGGACATTATAACACATGCCCCGGTATAAAGTCTATTAAATTATCAAGGTGCATCCCTATGGAAATCAGCTGAAAATTCGATGCCTGAACGACAGAAATAAATAGATTTATGTAAAGAATCTGATATACTAAAATGGGCATTAAAATAATCACCTAATTTACTTAGACAACTATTTTAATACCCATCCATGCATCCTTCAAAGGATAACTGAGAGCGATAGACGGGATTCGAACCCGCGACCCCGACCTTGGCAAGGTCGTACTCTACCAACTGAGCCACTATCGCGTATCTTGTGTGTTCCCTGACCGGAACAATAATTACTATACTATATGCAGTCCGTATTGTCAACAATTTTTTCAAACTTTTTTAACTTTTTTATTTTTTCTGCAGACTTGCTTCAGTCTGCCCTAACCGGCTGCTTTGTTTCTTTCTCCAAAGCGCGAGGATATACCAGTGTTTTCCATTTGTATTTCTATATACCGTAATATAAAATAGACACATTGCGTCTTTTATTAAAATATCTGTAGATCGTTCATGGGCACGTCCGAAAGAGTCCCCCCGGAACGGTTATAAATTTTCAAATTAGATTGGGTAAATGCGATGATTACTAATGATTCAATCGGCCAGAATATACAGCGCCTGAGAAAAGAGCGTAATATGACACAGTTACATCTAGCAGAAAAGCTTCATCTCCACCGGGCCACTTTGTGCTCCTACGAGCGAGGCAAACGGCTCCCCGATATATTTATTCTGATATCGATTGCAGATACATTTCAGATAAGTCTGGATGCACTAGTAAACAGAAATATCCGTCTCACTGAACCAGGCCTGTCCGGTTCCGGAAATGGTTCCCCGAAACCATAAGCAGGCCTGCCTGTAACATACTATATTGCAAAGCAGGATTTATCACTTTTTCGCTTTATCGCATCCTGCGCCAATATCGCATCCTGCCGGTCCGATATTGGCTGCTAACCACACAGATTATGCAGCACCGCAGCAGCCTGTCTGACAGCCTCCTCAGAAGTTCTCCAAAGCACATACTCATTTCTCTCCGGCAGGCCCATGCTGGCACCTTCCATCCGGAATTGCATGGCGCTTTCTACCTCCTGTTTTCCAGACATATGGTAGGAGGTTATCCCTGAAGACGGTACAAGCCTCTCGATCACCCCGGCCTGTATCCCGCCGGCCGCCAGGATCTCGATTCTGCCTGCGCTCTTCTCCTGCAGCCTGGCCAGAAGATCCCGGCCATCCCAGCCGGTCTCTTTCTGCCCGCTGGTCAAAATGGTCTTCATCCCCATTGATACCGCCTCTTCCAGCGCTTTATACGGATCCGCACATACATCAAAGCATCTGTGCAGTGCAACGTCCATATTTCCTGCCGCCTTCACCAGTTCCGACATTCTCCCGGTATCCAGAGTGCCGTCCGGATTTAACATGCCGACAACCACCCCGGAAGCCCCCAGTTCCCGGTACATCTGCACTTCTTCTTTCAATTGTTCAAACTCATAATCATTATAGCAATAATCCCCATATCTGGGGCGCAGCAGCACGCGTACACGAATATCTGTATATTTGCGCACCAGCTTGAATAATGCCTGCCCCGGCGTCACACCCCCAATCACCAGATTACTGCACAGTTCGATTCGGTCTGCGCCTCCTTTTTCCGCTGCTATTGCGGACTCTACGCAGTCCGCACATACTTCCAGTACATACTTTCCCATTTTTTCTCCTTTCATGCCCTCTTCTGACTTAAAATGAATATCCGTATTAATTATTCCTGTCTGCCCGCGCAATTCAGCCACATATTAATTTACCACAGCTGAATGTGTTCTTCAAATGAAATTCACCGTCCAGCACAAGGATATCCGCATCCTTTCCCACAGACAGTATCCCTTTGTGCTCCAGCCCGAACTCTTCTGCCTGGTTTACAGAACTCATCTGCACAGCATCTTCCAGGGAAGCCCCCGTGAAGTCCATCATATTGCGGAATGCCTGAATAAAGGTCAGAATACTTCCTGCTATCGTACCGTCTTCCAGCCTGGCTGTACCGTCCTTAACATACACCTTCTGTCCGCCCAGCTCACTTAAGCCTTCCGGCATCCCCTTGGCTCTCATGGAATCCGTGATCAGCTCAATCCCGCCGCTTCCTTTTATCTCATACGCAAGCCGCACCATCTCCGGCACGATATGAATTCCGTCACAGATAATCTCTGCCTTCACCCCCGGCGTCAAAAGGCCGTATCCGGTCACTCCCGGCTCTCTGTGATTTAAGCCTCTCTGTGCATTGTAAAGATGGGTAATATGACTCGCACGGCTGCGTCCAAGCCCTGCATAAAGTGCATTCGAATGCCCGGCACTTAAGACTACCTTATGCTCCTCACACCAAGCCTCAAACTGTGCGTCTGCTTCCTCGGGAGCATATGTCACAAGCCGGATCAGTCCGCCGCTGATCTTATTCCATTCCTCCAGTACTTTCTCATCCGGTTTTTTAATATAGGAGGCATCCTGTGCACCTTTAAACTTTTCAGAAATAAACGGTCCTTCTACATGGATTCCCTGTATGATGGGGTTCATTTCTGCCGCACTGCCGATATTTTTCATTGCTTCTGCTATCTTATCATATGTCTGTGTCATGGTTGTACAGAAATAGGAGGTAATCCCTTCCTCTGCAGCCATTTTATCCACCATACTGCTGATTTCCCCCGGCAGTGCATCCATATTGTCTTTCCCATATCCACCGTGGCTGTGAACATCAATAAAACCCGGAATCAGTATATCCCCTTCCGTCACAATCTCCTCGTCACCGGTCTTTTCCGTAAAGTTTTCCATATCTCCCACTTCTGTAATTTTCTGGTCAAAACGGATATACCCCCGGTAAATTACTTCATTTCCGGTGTATATTTTCTTATCTTTAATTAACTTCATTTCATCCTCCATTCTGCCGCTTGCCTCGGCCTTGTTATTATTATCCGGTTCCCGCTTTTCAGCACAATGAAAACCCAGTAACATGATGGCGATCACTGTCCATTTTGTTTCACGGAAGACACCAAATAGAAAAAGAACCGTAAAAACGGCCCTCTTTCTTATGATCTTTAAATATGCCAGATTCTGTCCGCATATTTCTGTTCCAGTACATTATTAAACTCCCTGCCGCCATCTATATTCGCACTCTTATAGACCGGAGCCTCATATCCCTTTTCTGTCATGTCTTTCACAGCCTCATATATTGTCTGCTGCAGAAGAAGACATGTACTGAATGAGGATGTACCGCACACCTTGCTGTCAAGTCCTTCTATGTCCAGAGAGGCGTCTCCAAATGCGGACTGGTTGTCCAGAACCACATCGGCAAATTCATATAACAGCTTTCCGGAAGAATGTCTGGAAGCAGAACTGCTGGATACCTCCAGCGCGGTTACTACGATCAGCTTGTTGCCCTTTTTCTTAATATGATCCGCCATCTCGATCGTCATTGGATTTCTCCCTGAGTTGGAGATCAGTATAAAAATATCATTTGGCTGTATGTCTACACACCGCATCAGAAACGGAGCAACACCTTCCACGCTTTCATACATGCCTTCCGCCCGGTCACGTATCACCTTGCTCGGAATCAGGCCCCCGGCTCTTCCGCACACCTCAATCGCCCCGGCATAGGAATGCCCGCTGCCGAAGGCTTGCAGAATCCCGCCTTTTTGTATCGATTTGGAAATCAAAAGTGCTGCAGCATGAATATTTTCCGCCTGTGTCTCTTCCAGTTTTACCATAACCTCTTTTGCCTTGTCAAAAAATTCCAGTCCCATAATGCTCTCCTTGTCTGTCAATTATGCTAATAATCCAATCGCATAGAATACAATAGATGCCACCATAATAATTAAAATTGCTTTTGTTGAAGTCATTTTTTTCTTGCCCAGCAGGAAGTAGATCCCGGCTACGACAAGTACCGGCACGAGGCTTGGCATGATCTGATCTACGATTGCCTGGCCTTCCAGCGTTACATCACCGGATTTAAAGTTTGCCGCTATGTTAGCCTTTACAACTGTAGGGATCAGCGCACCCACAACCGTAATTCCAAGCAGGGTCGCCGCATGTGTCAGGGCATCCAGTTTATCCTTTGCAGAGGTAACCAGCTTTGTTCCCTCACGGTAACCAATTCCTGTTGTAAAATATCTGAAAATCAGTATTGCAATATTGACAAGAAGCCAGATCACAACACCTGTCACATTGCCATTTTGTCCCATATAAGCCGCGATAGAACCGAAAATGGTTGGGATCAGTACTCCGAAAATAGTGTCGCCCACGCCTGCAAACGGCCCCATCAGACCTGTCTTGATACCACTGGCCGCATCCTTCGCGGTTTTCCCGCCGGACTCTTCCGTTGCGGCGTCAATTCCAAGAATAAAACCTCCCATGTGCGGTGTTGTGTTAAAAAACTGCACGTGGTTTTTCATCATTTCTTTCAAGTCCTCGGACTTTTTGTATAATTTTCTCAATATAGGCAGAATCGCATAGAGATAGCCGACACCCATCATTTTCTCATAATTCCATGTAATCTGGGATGCCAGAATCCATCTTTTGCTGACCCTTTTAATATCCTGATCTGTAATCTTCTCCTGATTAATCTTCAAATTCTCCATCTAACAATCCCTCCTGAGCTGATCCTGTGTTAACTGCAACTACTTTCTGGCTTTTCTCCAAAAATTGTTTAAATGCAACGACTGCCAATGCTGTACCTAATATTGCCACTCCGACCATAGGAACGCTTAAATATGCAGCGGCAAAAAATCCAACCAGAAGATATGAGATATAACTCTTCACCGGAAGGTATCTCAGCAGGATCGCGATACCGACTGCCGGGAGCAGTCCGCCTGCAACTGTAAGTCCGCCCATCAGCCATTCAGGCATGTAGTCTACAATCAGGTTGACCAGATTCTGTCCGAAAATGAGCATTAAAAATACGGGAAGCGCTCTGGACAATCCCCAGGACAGAGAGCCCAGCCATGTATTTCTGCCAATGGCCTTAAAATCCATTCTGTCCACAGCTGCCTCGACTCTTTTCGCAAAGAACACATTGCAGAATCTCGCCAGCACGTCCAGCTGTACCATCAAAAGTCCCACCGGAACCGCAAGTCCGATACCAAAATCCATTCCTTTTCCGGATGTTACTGCAAACACCGTACCAATAATTGATCCCGTCATGTAGTCAGGCATGGAAGAACCGCCGTAAGTACCAACACCCAGAATCATCAGCTGCAGGGTTGCTCCCACAGCCAGCCCCATCTTCATGTCCCCCATGATGATCCCGGCAATCGTACCTATAATAACCGGCTGGTTTCCCAGGACTGATGTGGATAAGTTTTCACAAATTGCAAAGAATGCCAGCGCTGTCAATGCAATAATCTGCCACATTTGAATTTCCATTTTTTGTTTCCTCCTCTGCTATTTTAAATAAGATGCAAATTTTCTTTTTTCATCGTTCGGCACCATCTGTGCATAGACAGGAACTCCCGACTTTTCAATGGACAGAATTGTCTGCAGCTCTTCTGCTGTACAGTATACAGACTTTTTAATCTGCTCCCTGCCCTCTTTTACTCCCATATTTCCTATATTGACTTCTTTAACCTTTACGCCATATTCAAGCAATTTTACAATCGTAGCGGGGTCTTTCACAATTAAAAAGACTCTTTGTCCTGCATAAACCCCTTCATTCAGACGCTTCGCAGCATTTTCAGCAGTCAGCACGCTAAGTTTCATACCCGCCGGAACTGCAGCCCTAAGTGCATTTTTAGCGATCTCATCATTTACGATGTCATCGCCGACCACCATGATTCTTGTTGCTCCCAGTGTCCTTGTCCAGTAAGTTGCCACCTGTCCATGGATCAGACGCTCATCCAGTCTGAAGTTTACAATACCGTTCTTTTCAACAGGCTCTTTATGCTCCTGTTTCTTTTCCGGCTGGCTGTCGTTCTTTACGCCTTCGCCCAGGATCGTTTCCTTTGCCTGTTCCATTGCGCTGTGCAGAGTATCTCCGGTATTCAGCGCTATGAGCATTCCCAGGCACAGCCCTGATACCAGCGCGATCCGGCTGTACTCATGTATGACAGGCGCAGCTGCATTGAACGGTGTGCCGCCCGGCACGTCCGTGATGATGGCCTCACACTGATCGGCTCCGTTCTCTGCCAGTATTGCCCTGTAAGCCTTTTCCACAGACTCTTTTGTCATGTCTTCGGTAAATGTGACCACAAAGAACTGCGGTGCAGCCCCTGTTATCATTTCACAGCTTGCTTTGCAAGCCTTTGCATATTCTCCGTGTGAAGCAAGGATATAATACATATGTCTTCCTCCTCTAGTCTTTCAGAATAAATTCGATGACCGGTACAAGCACATCCGGTCTCTGCACCGGCAGGGTTACCAGCAGGGAGTTGTCTTCAAACTTATCTTTAATATGAATCTCGGTTACCTCGGCATTTAGATCTTTATGGGATTTTCTCTTGCCGGAAAGCCCTTCGTCCTGAATATATTTTATTTCAGAATTGTCATTGACCAGCTGTGCATAAGCAACCTTTCCACCCAGCTTCTCGATCAGCAGCGTTCTGTACGGCCATGAGAAAAGGTGCAGATACAGGCGGTTCCCATTCTGTGTAAAGCGCGCATCTGCCGGAGCATCGAACTCGCTGGCCCCACAGCCGTATATCGCCCTGCCATGCAGCCGCATCCATTCACCGACCCGGCCCAGAATCTCTTCCGTCTTCGCATCCCATTCGCCGCGGGCGTTCGGTCCGATGTTCAGCAGCATGTTACCGCCCTTGGAAACAGTATCAATCAATAACTTCGTTACCATCTCCGGTGTCTTCCAGTCCAGATTATCTCTGTCATAGCCCCAGCTCCCGTTCAGCGTCTGACATGCCTCCCAGACAAGCTGCTTTTTGCCGTTTTCCATCTTAGCATTGCGCTGGTACTGTTCCGGAGTTCCTACACCCCGCCCCAGATCCAGGCGGTCGTTCAGGATAATATCGGGCTGAAGGGAGAGGATCATTTTCTCCAGCTCCTCGGATTTCCAGTCTTCCCTGCCTTTTCCGACGGAATCGCCCCAGTCTCTGTTTGCATAGGAAAAGTCAAACCACAGATAATCAATCTTCCCGTAATTTGTCAGAAGCTCTCTGACCTGTCCATGCATAAACTTTGTATAGGACTCCATATCCCCCGGATGATTTTCAATATATTCTTTATTATTTCTCTCCGGATGATACCCGTCTACCAGGAAATCCGGGTGGTTCCAGTCGATCAGGGAAAAATACAGTCCGACCTGCAGGCCCTCTGCCCTGAACGCCTCCACATATTCTTTCACCAAATCGCGGCCATAGGCCGTATTGGAAATCTTGTAATCGCTGAGTGCTGTGTCCCACAAAGCAAACCCTTCATGGTGTTTTGCTGTCAGCACCGCATATTTAAAACCCGCTGCCTTTGCCTTCTTTGCCCATTTCCTGGCGTCCAGCAGATCCGGATTGAAGTTGTCAAAATACTTCTGATATCCGTCCTTTCCAATCTGCTCCAGTGTCATTACCCATTCATGTCTGGCCGCGGCCGAAAATAATCCAAAGTGTATGAACAGCCCGAAACGGTCCTCCATAAACCATTCAGGATTCCCATAATCATCCGGCCATTCAAAATTCTTAATCATCTCCACACTCTGTCTCCCTTCAAATAAGTTTATTATGCATAATAGATTGTCCTAATTATAAACAGATTATTTTTTTAACGTGTAAAATTTCGCGATTTGGAAACTTTTTTATGCAAATTGCAAGTATAGGATACCCCAAATTTGTGTAGTCTACACAAAAAGATGAGGGAGGGGGGCGCCTGACAGGAGCGTAGGGGGTACCGGAGGGGGAAACTTTGCAGGCCTTTTTAGCGGCGATCCGTTTGCCAAGTATCACTAGATAAAAACCGCACCGGATGAGAAGGCACCACCGGCATTCACCCCGCAATTCTGATGAATTGCGCGGCTCAGGCCGGC